>Ga0115012_10000213_pt1 | contig 33422 bp, 35 predicted proteins | sample TroAtlMetagenome_FD_88706 | JGI IMG/M metagenome (GOLD analysis project Ga0115012, IMG submission 88706) | Marine eukaryotic phytoplankton communities from Atlantic Ocean - Tropical Atlantic ANT10 Metagenome | ecosystem: Environmental > Aquatic > Marine > Oceanic | place: Tropical Atlantic...
GTGAAGAATGAACCCTTATGATAAGTTATTACACAGGAAAAGAAAGTGGACTCCCGTTAAACCGACAGCGGGAGCCCTCCTTGACGGTAGTGAAGAAGCCATCTACCGTGCTTTGGCAATACGGCATATGGAGCTACCTGTTGGTTCCTTTATTACGGAAACCCTTAGCAAAGAGGTTCCCGAAATTGCTAGAACACTTCTCGAATCCAACGTAAAGGATGAGGAGAGACATGATCTTGCTCTAGGATACGTGGCAGAAGTCCACGGACTAGACGAGAAGGCAGAGAAAGAGGCGAAGCTACTACGTGATGCGTGGATAGCTCACCCTGACCATACAATACTAAAAGCATTGGTAGCAGAACGTGCAATATTCTTTGTTATCTTACCTTTCAATCGCTTTTGTGGCGATGCTGCTCTTAGGACAGTATCGGCTGACATCTCCAGAGATGAACAGATCCACGTGGCTTGCAATAGTCTCGTATGTTCTGATATGGGGCTACGCCCTAGTAGTTCTCTGGATAAACTTAGGAAAGCTACAATTAATTAGATCTTTGAACCACTTAGTTCTACCGCAGAGCATAAATATTTGAACAGAAAATTTTGGACTGATTCTAGTGATCGTCTAATGTATGAGGGTAAAGCCCCCGAACTTTCTGACACTAAGCGAGCCCGTATGCCCGCATTTTTTGAACATGCAAACACCAACTTACCACAGTACTCTTGACTGGGGACGTATCGAGAAGATCGTTGATGAACTCGACCAGCAGTTTCCAGACAGGTTCCCAGACCACAACCTATCAGAGAAAGCAATATCCTATAGGGCTGGTCAATTATCTATTATAAGATTACTTAAAAATAAATTAAAACACGGAGAATAACTATGTGTCTACCTGGATTATTTGGAGGAGGCAGTCGAACCCCACCACCACCACCAATCCCAGCCCCACCAACAACTCCACCACCTCCACAGCAACCACAACAAGCTCCAGTTACCCCACCTGATGCTCCAACTCCAACTCCTATTTCAGAAGATGAGACAAAGAGAAAGGCTAAGGTAAGAGCTAAGAAGAGACCACAGAAAGGTAGAGGACAGCAAGGTACACAATCCTTACAAACTCCGAAGCCAAATACTGGAGGACTCCAAGGGCCAACAACACCACAAGGAACTAACACTGGTACAAACACTCCATGAAGAACGCACGGCAACGCTACCAAGAGTTAGCGAGTCACCGTGAACAATTCTTAAATGTTGCTTACCAATGTGCAGAGTTAACTATCCCCACGTTACTAATGAGGAACGAGGGAGATACATTATACAATGACTTTGTAACACCTTGGCAATCAGTCGGAGCGAAGGGAGTAACCACGCTGAGTTCAAAGCTCATGCTAGGTCTGCTCCCTCCCTCGACCAGTTTCTTTAAACTACAGTTAGACGATTCAAAGTTAGGCGTAGAAATACCACCCGAAGCAAAGAGTGAATTAGACTTATCGTTTGCAAAGATAGAACGTATGATCATGGAGAGCATTGCTGCCTCCACAGATAGAGTACAGATCTTTGCTGCATTAAAGCATCTCGTTGTCGCTGGCAACGCTTTGTTGTATATGGGTACAGATGGTATGAAAGTATACCCATTGAATCGCTACGTGGTTGAGAGAGATGGTAACGGAGACGTGGTTGAGATAGTAACAAAAGAGAAAGTCAACAGAGAACTGTTAGGATTACCAGACGATGACGATGGCCCTAACGATGATGACAAAGGTGACTATAAAGGAACAAAAGATGTAGATGTATATACATGTGTGAAATTATATGATGGACAATGGCGTTGGCATCAAGAGGCAAAGGATCACATCCTACCTGACAGTGTAGGTAAGGCTCCTAAGTCTAAGACCCCTTGGCTCCCCCTCAGATTTGTAACTGTGGATGGAGAAGACTACGGTCGTTCTAGAGTTGAAGAGTTCCTTGGGGACTTGAAGTCTTTAGAAGCATTGATGCAAGCTATCGTTGAGGGTAGTGCAGCAGCAGCTAAGGTTGTATTTACTGTATCACCTTCCTCAGTTACCAAGCCAGCATCACTAGCTAACGCAGCTAACGGATCTATCATACAGGGTAGACCTGATGATGTGGGTGTAGTACAGGTAGGTAAAACTGCTGACTTCAACACAGCATATCAGATGATCAACCTGTTAGAGAAGAGATTAGCTGAGGCTTTCCTTGTCTTACAAGTACGCCAGTCAGAGAGGACTACAGCGGAAGAGGTAAGGATGACACAGATGGAACTAGAGAGACAGCTGGGTGGACTCTTCAGCTTGTTAACGACAGAGTTCCTCATACCCTACCTCAATCGTAAGATGCACACACTAACTAGATCTAAGGCAATACCTTCGGTACCTAAGAACCTAGTTAAACCTACTATCGTAGCAGGTATAAATGCTCTAGGTAGAGGACAGGATAGAGATGCACTGATACAATTCATAACTACAATCTCACAAACTATGGGGCCAGAGGCATTAGCCCAGTACCTCAATGCTGATGAAGCTATCAAGCGTCTTGCAGCTGCACAGGGTATCGACATACTGAACCTTGTTAAGAGCATGGAAGAACGTCAAGCAGAACAGCAACAAGCACAGCAAGCACAACAAATGCAGTCCCTGACTGACCAGGCAGGTCAATTAGCTGGGACTCCTATGATGGATCCATCTAAAAATCCAGAAGTCGTTGACGCAGTAAACGCAATGGTCTCTGGAGGTACACCACAACCACAATAACTATGGCAGAAACAATCCGCTACGACACATCTGATGATCCCGTAGCAGCACAACAAATAGCTGAGGCAGAGGCTGAGTCTCTGAAGGTAGGCGAAGAGCTTATGGCAAAGCAAGATAAAATGCTTGCTGGTAAGTACAAATCCGCTGAAGATTTAGAGACTGCTTACCTAGAATTACAAAAGAAACTAGGTCAGGACACACCAGCTGAAGAAGCCCCTAAAGAGGAAGCCGTAAGAGATGATTTCTATACGGACGATGGAGGTGTCAATTATGACACAGCCAACGAGTTGTATGGGGATCAACTAGGTAACCTCTTCAAAGATAATAGCATCGACCCCTTTGCTATGAGCAAACATTTCTCAGAGAACGGTGGTACTCTGTCCGAGGAAATGTACACAGAGTTAGGTAAGGCTGGTCTTAGTAAAGACATAGTTGACTCCTACCTTGATGGAGTACGTAACAGAAATGGTATCGAACCAACAGCTCCTACTTTATCTGACTCAGAAATTAATGAAGTCAAAGGCATAGCTGGAGGCGAAGAAGGTTATCAAACTCTAATGGACTGGGCTGGTCAGAACTTAGACCAAACAGCAATAGAAGAGTATGATAATGTACTCAAAACAGCAAACAAATCGGCAATCAAATTCGCAGTCTCAGCACTTATGGGAAAATATGAGGACTCACAAGGACGTGATTCTAAAATCGTAACAGGTAAAGAATCCCCACAAGAATCCTACAGAAGTATGGCAGAAGTCGTACGTGATATGAACAAGCCAGAGTACACACAAGATCAAGCGTTCAGAGATGACGTGATTAGAAAATTAGCAGCCTCTAATTTAAAAGTATAATTATGCCTAAAGGTAAAGGTACCTATGGTACCAAAAAAGGAAGACCCCCTAAGAAAAGATGACCGATAACATCTGGGGCAAAGAAACTCCACCAAGATTAATACCAAACTACCCAAAAAACATCAACCCTATCATGACAAACGAAGCAGAACGCTTTAACGGATGGGCAGCTATGCTCGGAATCGTAGCAGCTGTCGGAGCCTACGCCACAACAGGTCAGATCATTCCTGGAATCTGGTAAATGGCAACAATCACTTTAACAAAACCGAGCTCGTCTTGGAACAACTTTTGTGAGTGGGTAACAAGCACTAATAACCGCCTCTACTTGGGGTGGTTCGGTGTTCTTATGATACCTTGCTTACTAACTGCAACAACTTGCTTTATACTCGCCTTTATTGCTGCACCTCCTGTGGACATAGATGGCATACGTGAACCAGTATCTGGCTCTCTACTCTATGGAAACAACATCATATCTGGAGCGGTCGTTCCCTCCTCAAACGCAATCGGACTACATTTCTATCCCATCTGGGAAGCAGCAACACTTGACGAATGGCTCTATAACGGAGGGCCGTATCAGCTTGTCATCTTTCACTTCCTTATCGGTGTCGCAGCTTACTTGGGACGCCAATGGGAACTTAGTTATAGACTAGGCATGCGTCCTTGGATATGCGTAGCTTACTCAGCTCCCGTATCAGCTGCCTTTGCGGTCTTCTTAGTTTACCCATTCGGACAGGGTTCATTCTCTGACGGTATGCCTTTAGGAATAAGTGGAACATTCAACTTTATGTTTGTCTTCCAAGCGGAGCACAACATCCTTATGCACCCCTTTCATATGCTCGGAGTTGCGGGCGTTTTTGGTGGTGCTTTGTTTGCTGCTATGCACGGAAGCCTTGTTACATCCTCAATCATACGGGAGACTACGGAGGAGGTCTCACAGAACTATGGATATAAGTTTGGTCAAGAGAACGAGACTTATAATATAGTAGCTGCACATGGATACTTCGGTAGATTAATTTTCCAATATGCGAGCTTTAATAACAGCCGTGCTTTACATTTCTTTCTTGGTACTTGGCCTGTTGTTGGCATCTGGCTTACCTCGATGGGCATATGCACAATGGCTTTTAACCTAAACGGTTTCAACTTCAACCAGTCAGTTGTTGACAGCAATGGTAAAGTTATCCCCACATGGGCTGACATTGTCAATAGACAGAACCTCGGCTTTGAAGTAATGCACGAAAGGAACGCACATAATTTCCCATTAGACCTCGCTGGAGAGATAACTTCAGCACCCACCATATCGTAATGACCACGTCCGTTCATCCTTTTTAAGGACGCATGACACCTAATCATGGAACGGGGATTAGGTATATGGAGATTACCAATGAAAGTAACCTACGTATATCGTGGCATTGCTTACACCAAAATAGTTAAGTGAAGCTAAATTCTTTATGGGCTATAACCATCTCGGTTATGGCTCTTTTTCTTTTTATAGAATGGTCACACGTTCTATATCATATGAGAGAAGAGACACCTCAGAGTCGGATCTCTTCTTAATTGGCAATGAGCCTCTAAGGAGATACCTCTTGCCGTCTAGACGGTGGGATAGACCACACAAACACCTTGAGTCTTAGGTGATACAATTAAGATTCCTATAAATCTAGATCTAGAGACGATAATTTATACCTAACGGAAAATGGCACAACAGTCAACTAACAATCCTGCTTCACAAACCTTTCTGGGTAGGATTAATACAGCCACAAACGCTACCAATAACAGAGACCTTTACTTAAAATTGTTCTCAGGTGAGATGTTTACTGGCTTCCAGAGGGAGACAATCGCACGTGACTTAGTCATGAAGCGTACGCTCACCAATGGTAAATCATTACAGTTTATATACACTGGTAGAACAAGTGCGGAATACCACACACCAGGAAATAGTATATTAGGAAACTCTGACAAAACTCCTCCAGTAGCAGAGAAGACAATCACAGTTGATGACCTACTCATCTCCAGTGCATTTGTCTACGAATTAGATGAGACACTTGCTCACTACGAATTGAGGGGAGAGATCTCTAAGAAGATCGGTTATGCTCTTGCACAAAAGTACGATAGACTCATCTTCAGAGCTATCGCTAAAGGTGCTAGACAGGCATCTCCAGTATCACTAACCAACTTCGTTGAGCCAGGTGGTACACAGATCAGAGTTGGTGCGGGTTCTAACGCAGACGATGCTCTTGATTCAACTAAGTTAGTTACAGCTTTCTATGATGCTGCAGCTGCACTAGACGAGAAAGGAGTATCTGACGATGGTCGGGTTGCCGTACTAAACCCACGTCAGTATTATGCACTTATACAAGAGGCTGGTTCTAACGGACTAATCAACAGAGACGTACAAGGTACAGCTTTACAGAGCGGAAACGGTGTAATTGAAATTGCAGGTATCAGAATCTACAAGTCAATGAACGCTCCATTCTTCTCTAAGTATGGTACTAAGTATGCTCCATCATCTGGTGCATCAGCTGCAACTGACCTTGACACAGTAGATCCTGGAAATACAGGTTCATTCGTATCTGAGTCAATCGAAACAGCTACAACAGTTACAGGTAACAACTACGGAGCTCGTCAGAACTACGGTGCTGCCTCTAACTTTGCAAACACATGTGGACTTATCTTCCAAAGAGAAGCTGCAGGTGTAGTAGAAACAATAGGGCCACAGGTTCAAGTAACTTCTGGTGATGTTTCTGTTGTTTACCAAGGCGATGTCATCCTAGGAAGACTAGCTATGGGAGCAGATTATGTTAATCCTGCAGCTTGTGTAGAATTGTTCGCTGGAACAACTACAAAGCCAGCAGCTTTCTCATAAGTTTTTATTCTATACGGGGGCTCAGTCCCCCTTTTTTATTAATATGACAAGCAGTGCAATACCTTACGGAGTGTCTACCGAACTAGATGCTGTAAATTCAATCCTGATGAGCGTTGGAGAGACCCCAGTTAACACATTAACAGTGCAGAGCCCAGAGGTGGCTATCGCACAAAAGACTCTAAGGCAAGTCTGCCGTGAGATACAAGCTGAAGGCTGGTCATTCAACACAGAAAACGCATACCCCATATCACTTGTAAACAACCAGTGTGTAGTACCTAACAATGTTCTACAAATTGACCTCAATATATTTGAGCACGGTAAAGATTATAATGTAGTTAGACGTAGTGATAATGGTGTGATGAAGGTATACGATAAGAAGAATCATACCTTTACCTTTGAAAATTGTAGTAAATTATATTTCGATATTGTGTGGATGCAAAAGTTTGAAGATATCCCACAGGTGTTTAAAGATTACATAACCACGAGAGCGTCCAGAATCGCCTCTAACCGTATGGTAAACAGTCAACCATCTGCTAAGTTACTTGAGGCAGACGAAGCTCTTGCAAGGGCAGCTTGCGTAGAGTATGAGAACAGGCAAGCTGATCATAACATCTTCAGTGACTACCAATATCAACAAGATGCTAACACTGTATACCGACCATTTAAAGTATTAAGAAGAATGTAATGGCAGCAGTCAACCAACGTATTCCTAACTTTCTAGGGGGTGTATCTCAACAGCCAGATAAAATTAAATTTCCAGGACAGTTACGAGTATGTGACAATGCTGTCCCAGATGTTACATTTGGTCTAAGGAAACGTCCTCCTGCAGAGTTTGTAGGAACCCTTACCAATGCAAATGCAAGCGGACATTGGTACGATATAATAAGAGACGGTGATGAGAAGTACATAGTACAGATCACTCCCGCTAACACAGGCTCGATGCCTATAAGAATCTGGGATCTCGCTGATGGTACTGAAAAATCCCTGACAAATAATTCTGGAGATTCTCTATTTGCCTACCTTGCGGGGGCTACATCTCCCTACTCAGTGACCACGATCCAAGACTACACCATAATAGCTAACCCCGACAAAGTCGTAGGAAAGACAACTGCGAACACAGGTGCACCAATACATGGAGGAGACTATTCATATGCTAGGTTGGATACTGTTGCTTACAATACTGAATATATATTATATAGTGGTACAGCTCCCACACCCAACACTTACTACAGGGTTACTTCTGTAAAGGTAGACAAGTTAAACGGATCTACCCCCGATGGCCCTACATGGAATGACACGAATGAGAACCAACAAAAGTCTGGTACTCTTACATGGTCTTTCTCTGGTGGTAGTGCTGTAGATGACACAGGGGCTAAGGTAGGTGGTACAAATATTACAGAAAATATTGAAGGAAGTTTACAAGTTAATGGTAATAGTTATATTGCCAACAACACAGCAACCTACCAAAACAATAACACAGGTAGTGCTAGTGACTTCTTAGGATATGTACAGGACTATGATGTACGTTACACAGCTACAGTTGCATTGAAAGATGGTGGCTTAATTAAGACATCAAATAAATCTACAGCTGAAGGTCTATACATAGACGTGACTATAGAAGGTATTGACTACCGTGTATCAGTAGAAGCTGTAGAACCAGTACAAACATACCAAGGTGTATCTGGTATAGCATACCACAAGACACCTAAGAACGCAGAGAATGGTTCCATCTCTATGGCTACCATCCTCAATGGACTTAAGTCATCAGTCAATAGTAGCCTCGCTAACGTAACATCAGATGTTATAGGTAGTGGTTTGTTCATGTATGGTTCAGCTGCAGACGGGGTTAACTTCCTCGGTGGAGCTGTTAACGAGAACATGAGTGTTATAGGTCAGAAAGCACAGGATATATCTAGGCTGCCAGCTATGTGTAAACAGGGCTATGTAGCACAGATATCTAACACTGCTGATCTAGAAACTGACGATTACTATGTAAAGTTTGAAGCTGACAACGGTACCTCTGGAGCTGGTAGTTGGGAAGAAACTGTGAGACCTCATAACTTTGATGGCTCTGGTAGTGACCCTATGCTGAAAGGTCTAGACCCCGCTACGATGCCACATGCGTTAATCAATAATCGTAATGGTACATTTAGTTTTGTTAAGTTAGATGAGACTACTGCAAACGCTGCTAATAATGACAACTATTGGAAAGATAGGTTAGTAGGTGATGACGCATCTAACCCATTCCCTACGTTTACTGGTCATACAATACAGGAGATGTTCTTTCATAGAAATAGATTAGGTTTTATTTCTGGTGAGAACGTAGTCATGAGCCAGCCTGGAAATTATTTTGATTTCTTTATTGTCTCTGCTATATCCGCTAGTGACGATAATCCTATCGACATAACTGTATCTGATGTTAAACCTGCATTTATAAACCACGTCTTACCTATACAAAAAGGTTTGATGATGTTTAGTGATAATGGTCAGTTCTTACTATTTACTGAGTCAGATATATTTAGCCCTAAAACTGCAAGGTTAAAGAAGGTAGCTAGTTACGAGTGTGATTCTAGTATACAACCTGTAGATCTTGGTACATCCGTACTATTCACATCTAACGTAGCAGCATATGCGAGGGCATTTGAAGCTACTATTATAGATGATGATACACCTCCCCAGATCATAGAACAGACACGAGTTGTACCAGAGTTCTTACCTAAAGATATAACTAAGTCTGCTAATTCTACAGCTATAGGTATTGTGACCTATGCTAAGAAGAATGATAACACAATATTCCACTATAAATACTACAATGTAGGTAACAAACGTGAGCAATCAGCGTGGTATAGCTGGACATTAACAGGCACAGTACAGCATATATTGTACACAGGTGGTAGTTTATTCTCAGTTACACTACACGATGGAGCCTATAAACTATGTAGATATGAATATGTTACTAATGCAGATTCTAATAGAACATATGCTTTAGGTGGCTCTGCAGCTAATGTAGGCTCTCCTTTGCACACTGCAAGGTGGTTTGAGGCACATTTAGATAACATGGCCATAGCTACGAACGTAGTTGGTACAGCTCAGACAACCTCAGATCCAGAGAAAACGGTATTAACTATACCATATACACCTGCTAATAAGACTAACATGTTTATAGTAGGATTATCTGGTAATGATTCTAACGGAGATTCTATAGCTGGTGTGGTTAAAGCAGTTGATGCTGTGGGTACGAACAATGTTACAGTTGAAAACATAAATTTACATAGTGCAGCAAAAGTAGCAGTAGGATATAGATATACAAGTATCATAGAATTACCAACATACTACTTCACCGTAAATCAGAATCAATATGATACAGACGGAGACCTAAGAATTTCTGGAATAAATTTTGAGCTAGGTGTAGGTGGCCCTATTGAGTTCCACTTAACATCCCCATTTACGTATACAGATGCCAGTGGTAATGTTACTAAAGATATAGACGACTATGTACAATATGAGTCTGGTATATTATCTAATTCTGGTGTATTTGATGAGCCTCCTGCAGAGTTAGCTCGCAGTGTAAGGGTACCAGTACAACGTAAGAATGAGAAATATACATTACAAATAAAAATCCCCGACCCTTTTCCCACCGCCATAATCTCAGGAAGCTGGGATGGCATTTACCACAATAGACGACATGTACGAAGGTAAGTACATTAAGACCTGCACTCCAGAGTTAGCTCTCAGTGTGGGTCTTAACTTACGATATGAAGATAGACGTGAAGCTGAAGAGACCTCTGGTTTATGTGCTGAAGCATCTATAATACAATCTTATTTCGCCTCAGAATATTCCGTATATTTTAAGGTTCCCAACGGCAAGGCTGCTGGAGTGGCAGGAGTGACTCCAAACAATCTTATCTGGATGCTATGTACTGATGCTAGTACAGAGTACCCACATACATTTGTTAGAGAAGCTAAACGCTGGGTGAACAGTTTACCCAATCCTTATTTATGCAACCAAGCAGACATGCGGAATGAATCACATATTAAACTATTAAAACTTTTAGGTTTTACCTTTGTCAACTATTACGTCTACAACAATGTACCCTTAATTACATTTATCAAACCATGTGTACGATAATGGCGTTTAGCATTGGTATGGGTGCTGCTCAAGCTGTAACAGGTATTGCAGAGCAGAATCGCCAACACCGTGCTCAAGTCGATGCTGTGAATCGTAGTAACCAGATGGCTCGTCAAAAATATTTGAATGACATAACCATCTCAGCTTTTAACGATCAACGAAAGGGTGAAGTATTTACAGCACAATTACAGGCTGATGCTGCAGCGAGAACTGCATATTATCAGCAAAAAGAAATAAATCAAATCGAACATAGTAGAGCGTCTGAAGCTGCTCAAGCTGAGTTACGAGAAAAAGTAACTAAGACTTTGTTTGAATCACAAGAAAATTTAGCAAAAGCTATAGAAGCTCAGGGACAAGTTCTGGCTAGTGGACAACAAGCTGGTCAATCTATGCTGTTAACTATTGATGATATAGAGAGAAAGTTTGGTATGGCAAATGCACAACTTGATGCTACTATATTTGATGCAACCAGAGCCTATGGTATTAAGCAATATGGAATCGACTTAGATTCTTATGCTGCTGATACAACGGCATTTAACGCTATCACCACATCTGCACATGTAGCTCCTACAGCTTCATTCATGACGCAGAAACCAATCGAACAAAAAGCTCCTCCTAAACCATCCCCACTTGGGCCTATACTTGGCGGTATAAGTACTGTATTTAGTACAGGTTCTTCTCTTGGTGGTGAGGGATACTGGCAGGAACAACTAGGCGGATAACAACATGACATACACAGGAAGTACTCAGAACTCTTCCTATTCTAAACGTACGTACAACAAGAAACTATCAACAGATCTTGCTGACTATGCTAAGGCATTGGATACGCAACGTAAGACACAGGTTAAAGAGTTCCAGCAGCAATCTAAGGATCAGCTCTCAGAGTTAGAAAGACAAGATGGTGTACAACGTAGTAACGATAAATTTCAGATAGCTCAGTTATCTAAGTTTAGTGACACATTAAATGATTTCTTAGAGACCACTGCTAAGACTGTAGGTAAAGCATACATTGACAATAAACGTCAAGAAGGTGTTGAACTATACAGGAAATACCAGGCAGGTGATAAAGACGCTATTGCAGAAGTAGAGGCAAATACTGAACAATTAAAAGAGATTAACGACAAAGTTAACTCAATGTCTCAGGAGATAGGAGAGTCAACAGAGGCTTTTCTTGACAGAAAATTTAAGGAAGAAGTATCACTAAAAGATAAGATTAAAGCATTAAATATACGTAAGCTAAGTCCTAACATTCGTTGGGGTTTTGTAAGAGCTCAACTACAAGAAGCTGGGCAAGGTTATAACGGTCATTTAATAGACACATTACATAGTAGTAAAGAAGAGTTTACAACTAGAGATGGAACTACATATGTAATTGGTAACTATAGTGAAATACTTGATACTAAGCATAAGAAAGAAATAATAGATTATGTAGAAGATCAGTACATTGAAAACAACAACCCGTTTGGTGCTGCTGATGTAGTTAGAAACAGTTACTTAACAGCTAAGGTAGTAGAGACTACACAGAAGTTTGAAGAAAGAGAATTACTAAGAGATATAGCTAGACAGGGTGAACAAGAACAGACAGGTCGTGTAGATACATTTATCACAGCTGCAGTCAATTATGATGAAAGCAAGATAGAGACAGTCGATGGCGAAGAAGTAAACTCAAGTGCAGTAGCCTTAACAGATTCTATACAAGTAATTTTAGATGAAGGGCCAGCAAGTGAAAAGCTGATCAACCAGAACACTAGCCCATTTAAAGCTAACAAAACTAGAGTTATAGAAGCTATTAAAGAATCTATATCTTTCTTGGATGAAGAATCTGCAGAAGATTTTGTCGAGCTATTATTAGAGAAAGAGTTTAAGATGGCTGGTATGGAGGGTACACTGGAAACTTTGTTTGCAGGTGACCTTAACTTATTAGAGTTACTAGAAACTCATAAGAAAGATTTAAGTAATAGATATTTTGCTGAAAAAACTGCAGCTAAATCACAGTTGTTTAAGGAAATAAACCAAAAGCGTATTGAATATCATGAAGGTAAAATAACTTTAGAAGAGTATAGACAACACCACTTAGAGATCAAAGATAACCCTGCGTACAATATTCTCAGAGGAGATTCAGAAAATATATTAGAGAATAGTATAGATGCTATGAAGAACTGGAATCCATTAGAATTTAACTACGTGGATTCTATAAAGAAAATAGATGATATCATGGCTGAGACAGGTTATCTAACTAGAGATGACATAGCTCAACTAGATAAAGATGCGAGAGCGTTCTTCTTTGAAAACGTAGGGGAAGGTAAAACATATCAATATAAAGAGGAGCCTATATGGAATAAGGTAGGTAAGAAACAGTTTGGCGAGACCGTTAAAATATATACCGATAAACTTGAAAAGTCTATTGACTCTGTCATCACTAAAGAAGTTACTGCAATAGGTGACCAAGCTATTAGAGATGGAGTTATTGATGGTACTAATGCAGAACTTAACCGACTCATGCACTTAAACTATCTAAATGGTATGAGTGGCACAGATGCTATCAAAGCAGCATATAGAGAGGTAAGTGAAGCGTTAGAAGCAGGTACAGGTATATTTATTAGAGACGGTGATAAGTTCATACACCCCAACCTACAGCCTAATTATATTGATGAAGCTAGAAAAGTTGAGCGACAAATTTTAGACGGTTCTATTGTAACTAATAAGTTAGATATATTACAGGCTAACGGTGCTCCAGAAGACTTCCTTAGAAATACTATCCTATTTGAAAAAGATAGTGCTTTAATTAACCTAGAGAAAGGTGAGGATGGCTTAATACGTTTCATACCAAACGCTATGTTTGAGGTAGCAGAGTACAGTGAGACAGGATATACAGCTATTGATATCATTAATATGCAGCGTAAACTTCACGGTGAAGAAGAGTACAAACTAACTGACTTTTCACCAGAGCTACAAGCATTACATACTGGAGTCAAAGAACAATTCCCTCACCTTGCAAAAGTATTTAGCAGCGGATCTGAAGGAATGTCTTTAGCTATAGATGAGATAGGTGCTGTCGATCTCAACACACTACTCAATGCAAGCATCATCAACATGGATAACTCTATATTTGAGGGAGATCTAGATGCTGTATTAGCTAGGGAAGGTATAGATAAGGAAAATTACTTAACTGATTCTAGATTACAGGAAGAGGTTAGACGTAAACAACTTAACTACCTACTTAAAAAGGCAGTAACAGAGACCAATGACAAGAACCAAGCTATCCTTATGGTGGCTACAGGTATGAGATATGGTGAAGCTGAGATGTCTAACTACGGTGAAGGTAGTATATTTGACAGTAAGAAAAATGATAAGTCTGATTATGCGTATGCTGTATTAGATGCCTATTATTCTGGCGATACCTCTAAACTTCATGGTAAATATAATGATGAGAAGGTCACAGTTGCTGAGTTACGAGAGTGGACTAAGACTGAGAAGAAGTATGATCTAGAACCAAACTACGTTATTGAGAGTATAGTTAATGTAGAAAACATGTGGGATATTGATTATAGAGATCCACAGAAGATTAAAGCTATATTAGCCATACTCGAAGACCCACAGTTTATGCCTGAGAAGACTCTAACTGTTAAGAGTGATGGTTTGTTTGGTAGCAGTAATATCAACAACCCCCTATACTCTAGATACCAGTTTGCGTTAAAGATATATAAGAACATTGACAACACCCTAGGTCACCTACAAGACAATAACCTTAAACCGTTCTTAACTAACAAACAAGAGAACTGGAATCTGGTACAACTTCTAAAGTTCCAGAAGGAAACAGATAACGGTGGTAGACCTAATAATACAGTTGGTATTTTTGAAAGTCCTTACTATCAATTTAGAAATGAATGGATGGAAAAAAATGGCGAGAAATTTTATAAGGCAGATAAAGAACAAATCAAAGTACTACAAGCAGAACGTCTGCAGTATATTGTAGACAGATCAAGAGAAATGTTAGGTTTCACGGAGGATGACTAATGAGTGAATCGTTAAATCCTGTCAGCTCATACGATTATCCTACCGATACGGATTTTACGGAGCTGCGGGAAGTTGGTGCAGAACTATTAAAGAACCATAAGAGAGAGGAACTAGAAGAGTTAAAGGCAAAAGAGGCTGGTGAGGATCAAGGTTTCATAGCTAATGATCCTGTCACAGCTATCAAAGATGTCGCAAGTATAGTTCCAGGGGCTGCCATTGATGCTGTAGAAAGCATAGGCTCGTTCCTAGATCTTAGTGGTGACACATTTAACACAGCAGCTGCTAACCTATTTGGGTATCATCAGTTTGAGTCTGACAACCCTTTTAGTGAGCACTATCAAAAAGGTAACTGGTTCGATGTACCTGATCAATTTACACCTGAGACTAAATCAGGTATGGGTAAATTGCTAAGAGGTATAGGTGAGTTCGGTATACTAGCTGTACTCACTGCTAAAACAGGAGGACTAGCAGCTGGTAGCCTCGGTGGTGCTGCAAAGGGTATGATGGCTGGCTCAAAGATTGCTAACGCAGCAACTAAGATAAAAGCTGGTAACAGAGCTATTAATTTCCTAACAAGTCCTACAGTAACTAAATGGGGTAAAGTAGCCTTAGACGGTGCTGGAGCTGACTTTATTATGAATGACAGTGAGGAAGGTAACATAGCCAACCTTGTAGATCAATACGCCCCCGCCATACCATTTAGTAAAGCCTTATCAGTAAACGAGGAAGATAACCCTTGGTTTGCCAGAATTAAATCAGTAACAGCTGGAGCAGGTGTAAACATTCTTGGACATGCTTTAGTAGGATATATAAAAGGTAGATTTGTAGCTACTAAAGAGGCAGAAAAAGGTATTAAGTTATTAAAAGCAGGTAATTTAAAAGATCCTGCTTATACAGGTACTTATGCTCAAAACGTAGAACAAGTCATAAAAGATGCTAACGCTAAAGGTACCAAAGCAACCTATGACTACATACGTCACAACCAATATGATGACGCAGCAGAGAGTAGGGTACGTGCTAACGCTGCCTATGCAGATGGCAAAGGTTTCCGTAGTGAAAATGAAGTAGATAATTTAGACCTATATTTACGTAAATGGTTAGAGCCAGAAGACTACGAAGAAGTACAAAGACTGTTTGCGGGTGAAGATCTTAAGGGTGATATTACTATTAAAGATCCTGAGTTTGGCGATACGGTAATAAAAGAACAAGATCGTATAGTTGATACTCGTGGTAAAGGTACATATTTTCATGGTGCTGCAGCTGAGATAGATAAGTTAACAGGGCCATATGACTCTGATGCTTACTTTGGAAAGAACGGCCCAGGATTATTTGGGTACGGTTTCTACACCACAGATGACATCATCACTGCTAATAAGTACAAAACTAAGAACTTAACCAAAGCTGAGTTATCTGAACCTCAAGTTTACCAGACCCGTGAAAAAATACCAGTAAATTTTTATGACCTAGATCAACCTATGTCTAAACCTGTACTCGCTGTTTTAGACGAGATTATGGGTGAGGGTTCATGGAACGGACAAATATCTGACGCTATCGACAGTGCACTCGCTGATATCGGTAGGGATGGTAGTCTTGCAGATCTAATCAGAGAAGCCCGTACGTTTGCAAATTACGACTCTGGAGTTACTGGAATTGACTTTGCTGAGTCAGTACTAGAGCGTCTTGAGACGGCACTCAAGGGATTAGGTTTTGGAGGGTATACACATAAAGGTGGTATCTACAGAGCTAAAGGTAAAAGAACACATCAAGTACGTATTTACTGGGATCCTGGCAATCAGCTAGAGTTAGGTAAAACTTCTACTGAGACAGCTACATTACAAGACTACATTGACTTTGCAATGAGAAAAGGTAGAGCTGGTAATGATGCTTGGTTGCCTGATCAAGGTATGAGCCAATCTCAAGAGCGTTTTAATAGATTCCGTAAACCAGACCCTGATGTAAACCCTAACAAGTTTGCAGAGAATGAGAGAGCTAGTGAGCGTACATCTACTGACACAGGTAATCCTTACACTGAGTATGTAGAAGAAGCTACTAAGATGAATGACATGGGTTATAGAGCTGTAGGTTCTACTAACATGTCTACCACTACCAGACTCAGACAGATGACAGGTAACGACAAAGAGTTACGTAAACTGGCTGAAGAGGTAATGAACAACACCTCAGAGGGTGACTTTGCACAGATTGATAATGCACAACCATTTGTCAAGAGACTAGATGCCTACCATCAGATGGCTAAAGAGATCAATGAGATCATAGCTGTTGGTGGTGACGAAGGTGTGGAAGCACTTAGACGTTACCTTAATGCAGATGTTGGTAGTAAAAAAGTTGTCAATGTATCTGACTTAAATGGTAGAAAGAATTTTATATTCTGGGATTTTGACGGTGATGGTATTGTATCTATCACACCACAGATGGCTAATGCTTTAAAGATTGCAACTCTTTATAATCTGAAGAGAGCGTCTGATATAGCTACAGGAGTTATGCAGTTGCCTAAAGGTGCTAACCCCACACGGCAAGCTATGGATATACTTGATCATGTACAACTAGCAATGGTTGAGATGAAAAAGATCTCGTATATGTCAGGTGCTGCATTAGAAGTACACAAAGGTCAAGGTTTATTTGACGGTACACTCAAGAAAAAATTGGCGAAAAAAGTTAAGCAGATTGAAGTAGAAGAGAGAACTTTTACTGAGAACTTGAAGGAGATGATTAGAAATGGTGATACTAAACAAGCTCGTCAACTAACTGAAATATATGCTATCAGTGACGGTGCTGTAACAACCATGTCTAACATCCAGAACTACCTTAAAAAGAGGTTAGGTCTAGGTGGTGAGCTTAACGGTAAGCGTATACCTGCTCAAATATTTAGAGAATTAGCGTCTGTATATTACGCTTCTATACTTAGTGCTCCTAAAACAGGTGTAAGAGCTGTTGTAGGTACAAACCTAATTACAGTACTCAGACCATTCCAAATGTGGGTTGGAGCTACACTGCGAGGTAACAAGGCACAAGCTGCCGTAGCTGCCTCTGCTATTGATAGTATAGGACACGCATATGCAGAGAGCTGGAAAGTCTTTAAATATAACTGGGATCAGGGTGTACATAATAAGAGAATGTCTTATCAGGGACGTTTTGATATACCTAGAGATTTAGAAAACTTTAAAAAGTTAGCAGAGTTTGCAGATCAGTATGGCACTCCATCCGAACAGAGGATGTACAATGTCATTAACAACCTTGTCAAACTAAACACTAGCCCTTGGTTTAGATACTCACAGAATATCATGGGGGCAGGTGATGCTGCAGCTAGATCCGTACTAGGTAGATTTACCGCTCGTATCAGAGCAGCTCAGGAAGGTGTAGAAAAGGGTATACCTTTAGACAACTTAACTGATTATGCTAAGGCACAAGAGCAAAGATTCTTTGATCAGATATTTGAAGTTAGTGACGGTAACCAATTTGTAGTAACAGATCAAGCTGCTTTAATGGCAGGTAGAGAAGCTACTATGACTAAGGACATCGAAGGCTGGTGGAAAGTATTTGAGACTTTAGGTAAACACCCACTAGGTATGGTATTCTTCCCGTTTGCTAGAACTGGTTATAACGCTCTACGTCTAACTACACAACACACTCCCTTGGAGATGTTTAGTAAGAGATTTAGAGACATCAAAGCAGGTGTAAACCTAGAGAAATATGGACTAACTAAAGCAGACCTACCAGCTGAACAGGCACTTATGGAAGGTAGAATTGCTATGGGTACTGCTATTGTCGGTATGGCTATACTTGGGGCATCTCAAGGTAACATATACGGTGATGTACCCCGTGATAAAGAGATGAGAGACCTATGGAAGATGGAAGGTATCAAACCTTATACATTCCGATTCAATAATACATTAGTATCATATAGAGATCTCGAACCATTTAACACAATTATAGCAACTGCAGCTAATCTATTTAACTATCAGCATGCCTTAGATGAGGATTTATACTCAGAGTTTGCAGAAACATTAATCTTTATGGCTTCTGCTGCTATTGTAGATAAGTCTATGCTTGCAGGTGTGGACGATCTAGCTACTATTCTAGACCCCCAGGGTTTCCAGAAGAAAGGTGCTAGGTTATTTGCACAGACAGCAAGAAGTGCATTGCCTTGGTCTGGTTTATTAGGCAGTATAGGTGATGTATTAGATGCAAACCAAAAGGAAGCTGAGAGTATGTGGGAGATAATGATAAGAAGAGACGCTCTATTTAAGGCTAGTCTACCTCCTAAGTATGATATCTTAGCTGAGGATAGGTCTGGTCAGCCATTTTTAGTAGGGCCATCTAACCCTCTACTAAGGGCTATGAATATGATATCTCCTATTGCAGTAACAAACACCTCTAAGGACGCTGTAAAGACAACTTTATATGAGATAGGCTACAACTTACCAGAAGTAACTAGAACATATAAGGGTATAACGCTCACTACACATGAGAGATCCTTAATGTCTAAGTACCTTTCTATGAGTAGTCTACGTAAAGACCTAGAGAAAGTGTTTGCAAGCAAGGCTTTTAAGGACGGTTATAGAGAATTTAGGGAATTATCACTCCGTAGACGTAACGGATACAGAGTAGAAGACCAAGAGTTCTATAGAATGGTACAGAAAGTCTTTAGAAGAGCAAAGAAAGAAGCATATTTACAGATGATAGGTGAGAATCCTGAGCTTAAAGATAAGCTAGAGGAGGCTGCAAAGAAGAAGAGACTAGGACAAATAGGTGATTACGAGAATATAAAATATTTAATAGACGGTTTCCCTAAATAGCACTGCCCATTTACATTAACTATCAATGGCAGTTATAACTAAAATACTTTTCCCTGCCACAAGTAATAATACTACTAAAGATTTTAGCTTGTCAGGGCTCGAACTGAATAACCAAAGTGATCTAGATGTATATGTGACCTTAAGTGGTGGAACTAGGAGATTAGGTCTGCGTCAAGCGACAGATACTACTGCTACTTCCAGCCACCCGCAAGTAAACAATACAGATGGATTATACTACCCTGCCGTACAGGTAGGAGACCAACTGAATAATTACACACTGATCAATAACAACGGTACGGTACGCTTTAATAATGCGTTACCTGCTGGAGCGATAGTATTTGTAGAGAGAAGAACTAGAGACGGATCTGGAGCATACACCTCGTTTGCTAGTGGTAGTACAATTAGAGCGTCAGAACTCAACAGAGCTTTTGATGAAGCTAATTTTACTGCACAAGAAGCTAGAAACAAGGCGTTTGACCTAGAAGGTAAAATATATGACACTTTAGGTACAGCGGGTCATGTAGTTAAGACTACAGATACTGGCTCGATTACCTCTAATATGATAGCTAACGGTACTATCAAAGCTGAAGACCTAGAAACTGGGACTTTAGATGGTAGATACTATACAGAAACGGAAGCTGAAGCGTTATTTTTAAGACAAGATTCCTCAGAAACTATTGCTAGTGGCGTTGCATGGTCTAGTACTGACTCAAAGGTAGCTACTACAGCTGCTATAGATGCCAGGATTATAGATCTTGTAGAAGAAGTCGGAGGTTTTGTACCAGTTGCAAACGAGACATCTTTCCCCGCAGCTAATCCCGACCTTAATAATGGCAATGGGACTATTGTGTCGGTGAAAGCTGTATCAACAACTCTTACTCCATCCTCTGGAACTTTAACCATACCAAATGGTGCAGGTACTGGTAACACTGTAACTATTACAGGGGTTACAGGAACTGTACAACAGGGATTCGGGATGCTTCTCGAAACCACAACTACATTGCATACATATGTCTTTCACCGATATACTGCTAAAGCTACTGAAGTACACACTGTAGCATCTAATATAACAAATATTAATGCAGTTAACGCTAACAAGGCAAATATTGATGCAGCCGTAGCTAATTCCACAAATATCAATGAAGTAGCTGGCAACTTTAGAAACATAAATACTGTTGCTGGACAAATTACTTTAGCTGAAGACTTAGGTTCAATAACTAACTCAGTTACTACATGGACAGGTAACGACATAAATACTGTCGCAACTAACATTAACGAGATCAAAGACGTAGCAGACGCACTTGACGATGGTACAATCTTTGATGTTGATGATGCAAATAAAACGACAGGCTCAGTCATTTACTACGATGGTTCCAAGTTTAAAGCAGACACCACAACCACTAAAAATACATTGGTTACTGGAGGTAACTTTTAAAAATGGCAACTATTAGACTAAAAAAAAGAGCTGCCTCTGGTGCAGCTGGTGCTCCTAGTTCATTAGCACCGTCCGAGATAGCGTTTAACGAAGCAGATAAAAAACTATATTATGGTTACGGAGACGATGGAAGCGGTGGAGCTTCATCCGTAATTTCCATAGCTGGTGAAGGTGCTGTTATGCACCTCGGAAACGTAAACCAAACAGCAGGAGGTAACAAAACCTTTACAGGAAACCTTGTTGTTGGCGGTAACTTAACAGTTAATGGTACAACTTCAACACTTAGCACAACTAACTCAGTAGTTTCAGATAAACTAATTGAGCTAGGTAACGGTGTATCAGGTGTCCCTAGTGGAGATGCTGGTATAGTTATTGAAAGAGGTAGTTCATCAAATGCCATTATAGGTTGGGATGAATCTGCAGATAAATTTATTGTAGGTACAGGTTCCTTTACTGGTTCAAGTACAGGAAACTTAACAATAACTAAAGGTACATTACAAGCTGATATAGATGGAGACGTAGTTGGTAACGTAACTGGTAACGTAACTGGTTCAGCAACGTCTTGCTCAGGAAATGCTGCTACAGCAACAAAACTTGCTACAGCAAGAACCATCGCTGGTGTTTCATTTGATGGAACTTCAAATATTGCTTTAAATAATGCTAACATCACTAACGGTGCTGGATATGTAACTGCAAACACACAGCTAACTAACGAGCAAGTTCAAGACATAGTTGGAGCTATGTTCTCTGGAAATACTGAAACAGGTATTACAGCTACATATCAAGACGGTGACGGAACTTTAGATTTAGTTGTTGCTACTCAGTCTTCCAATGATTTTACAACAGCTTTAAAAAATAAATTAGATGGTATTGCTGCAGGTGCAACCGCAGTTACTAACAATAACCAACTTACAAACGGTGCTGGTTACGTAACTAGCTCAATTATTAGCTCACTTAATGCAAGTAACTTAAGCTCTGGAACAGTACCAGCAGCTAGACTTGGAACTGTGGACGGGGGCACATTCTAAATTATGGCAACTATAAAACTAAAGCGAGGTACGTCAACACCGACTACCAGCAATATAGTTAATGGAGAAGTTGCCTTAGACCTATCAGCTAAAAAGTTATACGTTAATGACTCTGGGACAATCAAAGAGATTGGAGCTAATACCAATTTAACTGCATCTCAGCTTAATGATATAAACGTTGTCGCTGGACAAGTTGCTCATGGAACTGATTTAGGTTCTATAGCAGATACTTTAAGCACAGCATCTGGTGCTTCTAATATCCAAACAGTTGCAAACAACATAGCAAACATTAACACTGTTGCAGCTGATGCAACCGATATAGGTGCTGTAGCTGGTAAGGTAACAGAAATAGGAAGACTAGGTACTGCTGACGCAGTTTCTGACTTAAATACTTTAGGAACCACGGATGTCGTAAATGACATGAACACGTTGGCTACTACAAGTAATGTCAGCAACATGAACACTGTAGCTGGTTCTATTAGTAATATTAACACAGTTGCTGCTCAAGTAAGTAATAATAACTTACAAACAGTAGCTGCGGATATTGCTAAAGTTGTTACCGCTGCTAATGACCTTAACGAAACTGTCTCTGAAATAGATACAGTTGCAACCAACATTACAAACGTAAACAACGTAGGAAACAGTATATCCAACGTTAATACGGTAGCTGGTATAGCATCTAACATAACAGCAGTTGTAAACAACACAACGAACATAAACGCTGTTAATAGTAATGCTACAAATATAAATACAGCTGCGACAAATGTAACTGATATTAATAACTTTACAGACAGATATCAAATATCTAGTTCAGCTCCAACACAAAGATCTGACGGTTCATCATTACAAGATGGCGACCTATGGTTTAATACTACCTCTGATGGTATGGAAGCCTATGACGGTAGTAGTGGAGATGGTTATACACCTATCCAGCCAAGTCAGGCAACGCTTACAGCTATTAATAATGTCACAGGTTTCGTAACTTTTGCGGAGGACTGTGGAAGCATTACGGCAGCTGTGACTACTGGTGGCGGAAATGACTCAATCAACGTTGTTGGTGCAGCTATAACTAACGTCAACACCGTTGCTGGAAGTATCTCAAATGTTAACACAACTGCAGGTTCAATATCTAACGTGAACACTGTAGCTGGTTCTATTAGTAATATTAACACTGTAGCCCCGCAGATTGCAAACGTTAACAGATACGCAGACGAATACGTCATACAAAGCTCAACTCCCTCTTCGCCTAGCGGAGGAGATCTCTGGTATAATACAACTTCAAATACTTTGAATTATTACTCTGGAAGCTCATGGGTTGGTATATCTCCAGGTATATCAGGGGTTGTCAATGATTCAAACCCACAACTCGGTGGACATCTTGACTGTAACGATAAGAACCTTACTGAGGTTGGTACAGTCAGTGGTAATAATTTACAAATTGATTTTGGAGCACTATCCTAATGGCAAAACTATTAAAATTAAGACGTGGTACAACCACGCAACATAGTAGCTTCACTGGTGCTGAAGGTGAAGTTACTATTGACACAACTAAAGACACAGCAGTCGTACATGATGGCTCGCAAGCTGGTGGTAGACCACTAGCAAGAGAAGACCTAAACAACGTATCTTCAGCTACTATTACTGGTAGATTAGGTACAGGGTCAATCGCAAGAGCTAAATTAGCAGCAGATATTATTGATGGAACTAAACTAGCCGATGATGCAGTTGCAAAAGAGCATATAGCCGATAATGCCGTTGACGAAGCTAGACTACAAATAAGTAACACTGGTTCTAACGGACAATATCTACAAAAGCAGTCTGGTAATACTGGAGGTTTAACTTGGGGAACTGTTGATTTAACAACACTAAGTGCATCCAATTTAACTTCGGGTACTATCCCAGATGCTAGATTCCCTTCAACTTTACCAGCTGTAAGTGGAGCAAACTTAACAGGTATTGAAGCGTTTGTATCAGGCATGATTATATTATGGTCTGGTGCATCAAACGCTATACCTTCTGGATTTGTACTATGTAATGGTTCAAACAGCACACCCGACCTAAGAAACAGATTTGTTATAGGTGCTGGTGACAGCTATTCTGTTAATGCTACAGGTGGTTCATCAACTATTAGCACTAACATTTCACACAGCCACAGTACTCCCAACCATTCTCATGGTATGAATGGGCATACACACAGTACTCCTAACCATAGTCACTCAGTTAACAACCATACCCACAGTATTAGTGGAAGTGTAAGTGGTAACACCAACAACACTGGTGGTCACTCACATAACTGTTCAGCTTGGAAATACGGAAGTACACAGTCTGACGGTACTAGGTTCATGAGACATAACAGTGGTTACCAAAACTATAACCTTAGTACTGGAAATAGTGGAAACCATAACCACAGTTTCTCTGGTAGTTTCAGTGGTAACTCAGGTAACTCAGCTCCTAATACAAACAATTCTGGAGCATCCAATACTGGAGGTGCTAACGGAAACACAACATCCTCTGGAGCATCTAACACAGGCAACAGCGGTAGTGGTAACTCAACCTCAGTGCTTAATCCTTACTATGCTTTATGCTACATAATGAAAACCTAGAGAGTAATATTGGAGTAACGAGCCACAGAATAAGAACGGATTTTAAAATACTTAAAACAATAAATTGTAAGTCTTTAGAAGCTGTGGAACTTATAGTTCATAACTTAGAACATTTAAAAAAAGCTAAGTTTCCGACTGTAAAGATTCCGCAGTTTTCATACGAAGTATCTGATCTTGTAATTACGCAAACTTGTGAATTGATAAAAGGATGTGCAGTATCATGTCATCCCTCTAAAGAAAAAGTAATTATGAAAGAGATTGTCCAGAGAAAGGACGATTATACGTTTTCTGATTACCACCACAGTAATTACATAGTAAGAGATAATGACTTATACGCTGTAGATCTCAGTTCGTATGGATATCTACCAGATCACTACTACCGAAACCACCTATGGATCAACAGACGCAAATCGTGTCTGTAAGTAATTTCTGTACTAAACAAGAATTAGAAACAGTACTGAGATACACACACGATAAGAATTGGGCAATACAAACAAGTAACACAGGGGACTCAACAGAGTTCTTTAAGCTCGACTTAACTAACATTAAGTTTTTTAATGATACTTTATTTAATAAATTAAAGAATACATTAAAGATTGAGTGCTCATTAGACAAAGTTTACTTTAATTTGCAGTACCCAAATCAACATGGTTCATTGCATCAAGACTATTGCCAATACACAGCTATATTGTATGTAACTCCCTGGAATCCAGAATTAGGGGGATTTACACAGATTATGAGTAATAAGATTCTTGTCATTCCCCCCATACAAAATTCTTTAATTTGTTTTCCGTCACACTTATTCCATAAGGGATATGCTTGTACACACAATAAACGAATTTCCCTTGCATACAAATTAAACCTACACCAATGAAACTATTTCAAACATTTAGACATCCAGTCCCAACCTTTAGAGATCAAATTTATGTAGCCGACAAACAGTTAACACCTGAGTTTTGTAAGGCATGTATTGAAAAATTTGAAAGCGACCCAGCTATTTACAGCGGAGTTACAGCAAGTGGACTTCAAGTAGATACTAAACAATCTGACGACTTAGTGATCTCAAATTATAACCGTTGGAATAAAGAAGATAACCAGATAGCAAACCAACTCACTAAGAACTTAAATAATTTCTTTGTGTCATTTGGCGAAAGATTTAGCTGGTGGACTCATCCAGAAATACACGATACTGGTTATCAAATACAAAGAACTCATCCCAATGGTTTTTATAACTGGCACTCAGATGCTGGTAATAGCACAAGGTGGTACACATTCATTTTCTATTTGAATGACATTAAGAATGATGGTTATACAGAGTTCATTGATGGTACAAGGATACAACCTAAAACTGGAAGATTACTTCTATTTCCCGCTACAGACATCTATGCACACAGAGGTGTAGCTCCTAAAGACGAGATCAAGTATATCTTAACAGGATGGTTGCATAGGGATTTTGATGGAGATACAAGAATCAAAGGTAAGTGGCATGACTTAATAACCGAGCCAGAAAAGCACAATCCTACTTTAGATGACTTACCTGAGAACAGATTTGATGCTGAAGATCAACACATAACACTAATAGAAGGAGAGGAATTAGATATCGAAGATAACAATGTACAAATGATTTTAGATTAAATGGCAATCACTACCACGTGGGACGTAACCAGTCTACGCAGAGACAGTACAGATAAAGTCACTACTATTTCATATCTAGTAACCGCAAAGGAAGGTTCAAAAGAATCCGATGCTCAAGGTTCTGTTGAAATAGATGGTGATGTAACTGTAGCTTTCAAAGACATAACAAAAGACACGGCAATTACATGGGCTAAGAACGCATTAGGAGATGAGGTCGCATCTATAGAGGGTATGCTCTCTAAAGATCTTACCGAAACTAGCGGTGTGCCTTGGATTTCCTAAACTGCCAAGTACCTCATCAAGTAATAGATGAGATTTACAATCCACTCCTAAATGCACACGAATGGCGTGATGGAAAAGAAAACGCTGGGGACGAAATAAAAGATAGGAAGATACAAGACTTCCTAAGTTTTGACAGTTCCCTACACAATGCTCTTATTCCACGAGTAATGGAAATACTTGAATATGACCTCATCAGAAACTACACCGTACCTAACGTAATGAGTAATATCATGTTTACCAGAACTATGGTAGGCGGTAAATACGGTGGGCATTATGATAATGTCTGTATGAATGGGAATCGAGCTGACTATTCCTTCACGTTATTTTTAAACGATGACTACACAGGTGGAGAGTTAGAAGTTAACAAGACTCTTGTAAAACCTAAAAAAGGTAAGCTCTTTGTTTACCCGACACGGTATTACCATCAAGTAAAAGAAGTTACTGATGGAACTCGGTATGTCGCTGTCGGTTGGATAACATCTATAGTTCAAGACGCAGATATAAGAACTGTTGTTGGTAAACTAGCAGAAGTTTCCAAGAAACACCCAGAGGTCAAAAATGACCTAACATACCTTGAGAATATACTTTTACAAAAATTCGGACAATTCTAAGATGAAATCTTTATTTATTTTACTAGCACTAACTATAGCTGCACCTGTTGTGATTTCACATCCAGCATGGTATTTACACGATCATGGTGGCTCACTAGAGCATACGCATGATATCTTTACACCAGATCATACTCATCACTAATCTTATGTGATCGAGATACCTACTCCTCCCGTAATAGATACAATCTCTATTCCGCTTCCTACTGCAGATGTACCCTCATATCAACCGTTAGTTGTACCTCCCAGTGATCTGCGGGAGCCAGAGGGGACACAACCAGAAGAAACACAAGAGGAACCCACAGGTATCAGAAATGTAGACATACCGTTTACAGACTTTAAGATGCCGTTACCTGAGAATGAAATATTAATTACAGCCTCAACCACTGCCGTAGTTTCTGTAGCTGCAACCCTTACTGCAACAGCAGCATTTAAGTGGGTTGTTTCAGCAATGAAACCTATACTAAAAACTGCATTTAAGAAAATAAGTGGAAAAAGAAGAAAAGAAGAACATCCCAGCAAAAGTTAAAGAATTTGTTGAGGATAAAGAACACCAAATCGAAATTCTAGGAACATTTGTTAGACTAGGTGTAGTTGTTTGGTCTGGTTTTATTATTACCATGAATTACGTAGATATACCGATGATTAAGAAAGCTGGTAACTCAGATATAACTTTCGTGGCCAGCGTCTTCACTGGAGCATTGGCCACATTCGGTTTGACTACAGGAAAAAATGGTAGTAGTAAGACACCAACAAACTGCCCAATGATGAAAAAGCCCGAATCAAAATGAAATGGTTAATTTTTCTTGCACTGTTAAGCCCTAGCATAGCAAGAGCTAATACCGTTACGCCACAATTCACCACAGGGTCGATGAATAGTACAACTACTACGACACAAACTATCACTGAGGTCGAGCAACGTCAAGTTTTCGGAGCCGAAGTTAAGACTTGGAATGGTTCTAATGTAACGCCATCTGCCGATATATCTGGTGCTGGTACTACATTTACCATAACAGATACCACTTTACCTTGGACACTTGAAACGACATCAAGATCTGCAGGTTTAGTTGAACAATGGGATACTACAACAAACTATACAATAAACTCTACTACTACATCGCTCTCTGTGTTCTCACAGTAACGCCAGCGTTTGCAGAAGGAGATACTAATAACTCGTCCAATCCTGTGGCAGCAGCTACGGGAAATGTGACGAATCAGGCTGTGCAATTCCAGAACAATGGGTCTCCATCCAGACAACAGTATGGTAATGGGATTTCTTGTAATGGAAGCACAATGACCTTTAGCCCATTTTACATGGGTAATGATGTGTCACCTGAGACTGAAGATGGCTATGTGATAACTGAGAACTGGGGTTTTCAAATAAACTTCATGGTTCCGTTAAACCGTGACATGACTTCACGGTGTGAGTCTATAGCCAAACGTCAAGAGGAGAAAATGCGTCTTGACTACGAGCTGGTACGTGCTCTTAAATGTGCCGAGCTACAACAAAAGGGATTTACGATACGCCCTGGAACTCGTACTTATGGTATGTGTTCTGACATCGTACCAATACAATCATTACTACCTAAAGAAGATGTTAGCACTACTGAAGCCAATCGTTTTAACTTTTTTAAAAAGTGAGAAATTCAAACTATTCGTAGTTGACTTACTTGAAAAGTTATCCAAAGAAAGTGACAATGACCTAGACGATAAAGCAGTTGAATTTATTAAAAGAGGATTAAAAGTTCAATAAATGCAATTAACTACACCGCCTGTTGGATTCTGGTTACAAGATAACGTACCAGATGACTTAGTAAAACATCTCTGGACTTGTATAGGACAGCAACAAGAAAACGTCAAACACCAATTAGCTGGCCATATATCACAGAGTTATAGCATCCCAGATACGAACGGTAAGTTCACAAAGTATCTATTAGCTATTGCTCAAGAATATTACAAGGCTTACGAAGGTCATCCTCATCAAGACACTTTGGTTAGAAAAGGTAGAGAGTGGGTTATTAAGTTAGATAAATTCTGGGTTAACTACCAGAAAAAACACGAATTTCAACCATTACATAGCCACACTGGTATGTACTCTTTCGTTGTCTGGTTGAAAATTCCTTATAACTGTAAAGAAGAAAATGAGTATGAGTTCATGCAAGATGTCAAGAAAGATGAAAGGAACGCAGGTTGTTTCTGTTTCACTTATACAGATATTTTAGGTAAAATCAAAAATGCTTTTTATGAATTAGATCAAGACATGGAGAATACTATTCTATTCTTCCCTGCGGGATTAAAGCATCAAGTCTACCCATTCTTTACAAGTAACGAAGAACGAGTATCAATATCGGGAAATTTATCCATAGACTTTAATAAAAAAACATGACTGAAAGAGCAGGAGAGCAACAGTTTAACGAGCTACATAAGCTGGTTACAACTGAGCTGATAGACAGAATACGTAGCGGTGAAGCTACGACCGCTGACCTAAAAGCTGCTGCTGACTGGCTATACAAAAATGACATAACGGGTGTGGCGTTCGATACGTCACCCCTAGCAACACTTGCAGACATAATGCCAGATGTTGATTTTGATACAGTACAAAAAACGGTGATTAAACGTGGCTCCTAGAAAAGCTAGAAATCCAAAAAGAACAGCGAGGTTTTATCGTGATAATCCTAAGTCAAGGGCGAAGAAAAATGCAGCTCAACGCAAGCGTAATCGAAGCCCAGAGAATAAACAATACCGTGCCGAACTCAATCGAGCTAGAAGAGCAGCAGGTGTGTATGGCAAAGGCGGTAAAGATTTTTCACACACTAAATCAGGAAAGCTAGTCAGAGAAAGCCCCTCTAAAAATAGGGCTAGAAACCGTGGGAGAAAATGATACCAGTACTTCCAACTTATAAAGATTACACTTACAACTTAATAGTTATGACGTCAACGGATGCTAAGAAACTCTGGAGAAAAGCTATTAAGGAGGCAAACAACTATGAATGTATTTACTGCGGAGAAAGACACAATGAATTTGATCTTACCATTGACCATGTACGCCCCAGATGTCTGGGAGGTAGTCACATGTCTAAGAACTGCGTACCTGCGTGTAGACGATGTAATCAGGAAAAGGGAAGTATAGATTGGCTAACGTGGTTTCGTGCTACGTTCCCGCCAAACCCAAACAGAGAAAATCTTATTAGAACTTGGATTAGTGAACAAACTATTTAGCCCAAACAAGCTGTTACTACAAGAGCTAAAAGATATTGCAAATGCTACGCCACGCCCACTTCGTTGGGCTATGGTGTGGTTTTTGTTATGGCTTGAACCTCAATATGTAGAATATAAAGCTAAAAAAGCAGTAGATGACGCTGTAAAAGAATATAAGAAAATATGTGACTGGTGTGAAGACTATCGGACAGATTATGGTGTAACTATTACCCAATCTGACGTTGAAAACCTACAAAACATGAGTATTAACTATGACGGAGACACCGACAAAGAAACCCCGTGTGATATATAACAACAATAACCGTCTTACAGACTTTCTAAAAGAAAAAGAAGGTTTTAGGTCAGAACCATACTTAGACCAAGCGGGGTTGCCACATATTGGCTACGGTAATAGGTTCTATGAAGATGGTACTCCTGTAACTATGGAGGATGCCTCGATAGACGAAACTAGAGCTGAAGAGCTGTTGAATTTTTATGTAGAAGAGACAGCTAACGAGCTAATGAATATGCCAGGTTTTGACAAGTTAAATCCAAACCAGAAAGATGCTGTTGTTTCTTTCGGTTATAACTTTGGTAAAAACTTTTATCAAGACAAAGATAACTTTGGTATTATATCTGGTGCAATAGAAAACAACGACACAAAAGCTATACAAGAGGCTTTCCCGTTGTATGTAAATGTAGCAGACGAAAATGATGAAAGGGGGTACAGTAAATCTGAAGGCTTAGTAAATAGGCGTAACGCAGAGTTAGAACTGTTTAACGAAGCGTACAAGATTTCCCCGCAAAAACCTACAAGTATATACGACAATTATGTCAACACCGAAGAGAAAGAAGAAGACCTCTACCTTGGAGGATAGACTAAAAGATGATTTTAGGTATTTTTTAACAGCAGTATGGACACACTTAAACCTACCAGCCCCAACAAGGGCACAACTATGTATAGCGGAGTATTTACAACATGGGCCTAAAAGACTTCAAATCCAAGCGTTTAGGGGTGTGGGTAAGTCTTGGATTACTGCTGCATTTGTTCTTTGGACTCTTTTCAATGACCCTAATAAAAAAATTATGGTTGTCTCCGCAAGTAAGGACAGAGCCGACAGCTTCTCAATCTTTTGTCAAAGACTAATTGTAGAAGTACCTTGGTTATCACAACTTAAACCAAAAAACGATGATCAGAGATGGTCACGTATATCATTTGATGTGGGGCCAGCAGCACCGCACCAAGCACCCTCAGTTAAGTCTGTGGGTATAACAGGACAGCTAACTGGATCTAGAGCCGACCTAATGGTACTAGACGATGTAGAAGTCCCTAACAACTCTATGACGGAGCTACAACGTGAAAAACTCTTACAACTTGTTACTGAATGTGAGTCTATTCTTACTCCTAAACGTGACTCTCGTATTATGTTTCTTGGGACTCCTCAAACGACATTCACCGTCTATAATAAGCTAAGAGAACGTAGCTATAGACCGTTTGTCTGGCCAGCTAGGTATCCCCGCAAACTCGCTATGTATGACGGGCTATTGGCACCACAGCTGGTTGAAGACCTAGAAAAGAAAGACATGGCTTGGCAGCCAACCGACTCAAGATTTAAAGAGGAAGATCTACTGGATAGAGAGTCATCTATGGGTAGATCTAACTTCATGTTGCAGTTTATGCTAGATACTAGCTTATCTGACGCAGAAAAGTTCCCATTAAAGTTTGCAGACCTCATTATCAACCCTGTAAACGCCACACATGCACCAGAAAACATTATTTGGTGCTCATCACCCGAAAACATGCTAAAAGACCTGCCCTGTACAGGACTCCCAGGAGATTACTGGTATAGTCCTATGCAGGTGCAGGGAGAATGGGTAGAGTATACAGAGACTATATGCAGCGTAGACCCTTCTGGAAGGGGCTCAGATGAGACTGTAGCATGCTTCTTATCGCAGTTGAATGGTTTTATATACCTACATGAAATATACGCCACCAGAGACGGCTACAGCGACAAAACATTATTAGAGATTTTAAGGAGATGTAGAAAATATGATGCGAATACGCTGCTCATCGAGAGTAACTTTGGCGATGGTATTGTATCAGAGCTATTTAGAAAACACTGTCAAACGACAAAAACCAACATCAACATAGAGGAGACCAGAGCAAATGTTAGAAAAGAAGACCGTATTATTGATAGTCTTGAGCCTGTTTTTAACCAGCATAGGCTTGTTGTCGATCCTTCCGTCATTAAATGGGATTATCAAAGTAATGCGGATGAGGCGACTGAAAATAGATTCCAGTATATGCTTGCTTACCAAATCTCCCGAATGTGCAGAGAAAAAGGTGCCGTTCGACACGATGACAGAATTGACTCCCTTGCCCAAGGAGTTAAATGGTTTACAGATGCCCTTGCCATCTCAGCAACCCAACAAATAAAAGACAGAAGAAGAGAAGAGTGGTTAGATCACCTAGAAGCGTGGATGGACGACCCTCAAGCTGAAGCTAACCATATGGTGTTGGGGTTGGATTTAGACCAACGTAAAGAGGCTAGAGGATTGTCTGGAGGGCATGATATCACTTGGATGTAGAGGAACCCCACCATAATACACGGGGAAGTGGTGCTCCTCGTGGGTGGAAACAGCGGTCAAGAGGGTGAGAAGTAAAATTCTCCCCTCTACTCACGAGGAACCCGCTCGTGCTATATATAACCTACTCATACTAACCCTATACTACCTTCGTACAGTACAAACAGTAGGTGGGTGTCTTTAGGGGGTCTTAAATTTTGGCAAAATTGTTCGTGGGGATTTAGCGGTGTACGTTTCCAGGCGATTACCCCGCAAGGGGCTAGTACATTTGTACTGTCAAGAGTATTTATACCTATTTGTGGGGAAATCAACACTATATGTGGGGTACGGTAACCCGCATCCTGTCGAGATTTTCAAACCGTGCTAATGGGGTTTTGTGGGGATATGCTGACGTCCAAACATCTGTTGGCAACTGGAAACTTGCCCGCTCAGCTGGTCTAGGTACAATGGAATATAACTAAATGTAAACATGAGCCACGCACACCACATATGGAAAATGAGTATTTATACCTATGTATCATTTGATACCTGGAGTACATTTGTACTACTCAGGTAAAAAAATTCACTATCACGGCTCGAGTTGAATAATAGATAAGAGGGTAACATA
>Ga0115012_10000217_pt1 | contig 33269 bp, 10 predicted proteins | sample TroAtlMetagenome_FD_88706 | JGI IMG/M metagenome (GOLD analysis project Ga0115012, IMG submission 88706) | Marine eukaryotic phytoplankton communities from Atlantic Ocean - Tropical Atlantic ANT10 Metagenome | ecosystem: Environmental > Aquatic > Marine > Oceanic | place: Tropical Atlantic...
CAACACCACCGACACCAACTAGTGCGTTAATGTCTCCTTCAAAACCAGATATAGAATCGATTCTTACATTTGGTCTAGATGTGTAACCAGATCCACCTGAAGTAACCTGTACACCATCAATAAATCCTGAAGTTAGATTTGCAGTTCCTTTAGCATCCTTACCAAAGACTGAACCAAGATAGTCGAATGTGATTAGAGAGTTTGAAGACTCAATAACAGCAACCTCTCTATCTGAAGTCTCACCTTGGATGTCAATAAAGTCACCAGGTTCGATTGGTGGGATAACTTCAGCAGCATCAACGTCTGCCTCAGAACCAACGTAGGAGAATCCAACAAATGTAGAACCTACACGAGGAATCTCAGAGAAGATGATACGTGAACCAACCAATTCAAAACCTACGCCTGGTTCCTGTATAACACCATTCAGAGAAACAACGATGTTATTTTCAGGACGGATTGTAGATGACTGAACACCATCTGTAAGCGTTAGTGAGTAGAATACATCATTACGTTTGAGGTTGAATGACTGACGTAAGGAGTCAAACTCGAAGGATATATCATCCAACTGTCTCAACTTACCAACGTAGAATCCTGTGAAGGACGCACCTAGTTCTGGTGGTTCTGTAAACTGAATAGAGTCAGAGAACGCTGTGTATGCGTTAGAAGCACCTGGAGGTTGTAGAATACCATTAACGAATACGAGAAGATGTCCTGCAGGATCTGGTAGGTACTGCGTACCGTTACCAGTAGTGAGTTTGAATGTATCTTGAACACCATCAAATCCCTTGAATGCTCTCTTCACACGTGCGAGAAGTTCCTTTTTATTTACTACGATTGCTTTATAATTATCAGCACTAAGAATAGAATCCTTAGTGTTAAATGTACCTTTAATGTTACTGAGATACAATCTCTTATAAACACCACTGTCACGTAAATCTTGAACTAATGCAGATGCTTGACCAGAAGTTACAACCCTTGTAGTTATAGTTGCGTAACCAACTGGGAAGTTATTTCCTACTCCATAATCACCTACGAGATCACCATTTGTAAGAGGTGATCCTTGGAAATCAGCGATGTACAAGAAGTTATTATCTAAATCAACTTCAGAAATTATTGCGTAAGTGCTAAAGTCTTGAACACCAGCAACAATCTTATAAAGTCTATTCCCAACCGTGAATTCGGTTAATCCACTTATGATTGAAATACCAATTCTTACATATCCATTTGATGCTATTCTATCACCAACCGTAATATCGAAACCATCAAATTTAAGAACTTCAATGTATTGTCTGGATACTTCTGGATAAACAGTAGCAGTTGTCTCAAATGAACCAAGTAAAGTCTCAGTATCAACTGTTAGAGTACCACCTGTATTATCAAGTACAGCAGCTTCCGTGCGTAAGAATGCTGTTGGAGTAGCACTAGCACCACTTGTGTATGCCTTGAATGGAACAGAAGCATCAAATGTACCTCTAAGGTCTATAATTTGAATACGATCTTCTATAACACTGATAGTTGCAGTTGGTGTAGGATTCCTATCTTGTTCTTCAATAACATCACCGACTGCCCAAGTTCCACCTGTAACAAGAACATCCAAATATCTATAGTTTTCATCTTCCCAGAAACCATACACCGTACCAGTTACACTTGCGTCACCCTGTTTCTTAATAACAGAATTCATAAAGAATGGACCGTCTACGATAACAGCATCAAATCTAAATCTCTTAAAGACTTGAACAACTGTACCTTCATTCACAGTCATGTTTTCTAATTCTGCATATGCACCTGTATTGAGTCCATATAAGTAATCGGAATCATTTAATCCACCACCTAAAGCAATGATAGAATCTCTAGTTCCATAAGTGTAAGTTGGAACTGTAACTCCATTATTAACAGTGATACCTGTGTAATAAGTATCGAGTGCTAACTGCCCTCCAATTATACTTAAATTTTCACGAATACATCTAGTAACAGATTTATCATTATAATAAGCAGATGCATTAGTATCAAAGTACTTATTGTAACTAGAAGCTGGTGCAGGATCTACAAGTGTATTACTTACTGCTTGAGTTGTGTAATCTTCAAGAGCTCTTAAAGCATAAGCCTTAACATTATACTCAGTATCTGCATAGAATACTTCACCCAATTCAGATGTATAAGGATCTATTGCACCCTTAGATAGTTTAGCACCCCACATGTATAAACCACTAGAACCATCTCCAAGATATACTAGAGAGTTATTCTCATTGTATACTAAGAATAATGCTCTTAACTCAGCGAATCCAAATGATATTGTTGTTGTTATAAATGCTCTATACCATCCATTACCATAAGGAACTGAACCGTATGCAACTGGAGTAATACCACCTTGAGGTTGGAATAAAGTTCCAGCAGCACCAGTAGCAAGATTTAAATCAAAGAATATATCTTGCTGACCAACTGTACCAGAATCCATAGCCAGTCCAAAACGAACTTGAGAGTACTCATCAGCCTTAAAGAATACAGAGAATGTGTAAGTCTGATTATCATCTTCGCTTGCTGCACCACCTTCATCAAATGTATTAGTAGTATCATCAAATTTAATAACACCATCATCCCAAGTATCATATTGAGTTAGACTATAATTTCTATAGGTATAATGATAGTTAGTGTTTGTATATGCAATTAACTTCTCTGCAGTTTGTGTACCATCTGGTGATACTGCAAAGTCATCACTGATAACAATATAACCAGGAGCCCAATTGAGTCTGATTGCTTCTGGATTTGTCCATAAATTAGGAGAAGAAATTTGACCAGAAATATTTGAAGTAATATTCTTAGCAAAATTAATAGTTCTCACATTTGCTGGTTTGTTAAACCAAGTGTATGGATATCCAACACCCTTAATAGCAACATCTGCTGTAGCACCAGAACGTGTTCCATCTAACTTATCATTACCTTCCCAAGGAGTACCATACCATTTACCAACAGTTAATTTTTTAGTATCAGTACTAAATTCAAGAACTACTGCAGATCCATTACTTCCTTGAGATGTTATCATTTCACCAACTTGGAAATTCAAATCTACATTTTCAAGAATAATATCGTGTGCTACTGTACTATCAGTAATATCAGTTGTGATGAGATCATGCGACATATTAGTTACAATACTATCAAGCCAAGTATCATAATCAGTGTTCCAAATGCCTGAACCAAACTGTGAATTAACTAGAGTTGTAATCTCTTCTTTATAATATCCTCTATTGTAAATAAGGTTCTTAGCAGCACCTCTCATTGCCAACTTACCAGGAGCAAGTATATTAAGAGCGATATCAACCAATTCGATAAATCTAGTTACTATTGGATTAACATCAATTGGAGTTAATGCATCTCTAAATGCAGCACTTGTAGCATAGTTAAAGTTGTAATTTGGTGAAGATTCACTTGAACCTAAATCATACAATCTATTTTTAATTGCATGCTCACCCAATTCCTTCATTTGCTCTATAGCATAAACTGTTGCTAATAACTCATCTTCAATATAATTGATTTGTATTGTGGTAGATAAGTAATTTTCCATTGCAGCAATGGTACTATTATTTCCACCTGTTTGTAAATCTGAAATTATTCCTAGAATAATCAATTGAATATCACGTTGACATGTTGCAACACCGCCTGGTTCTGGATATAAGAACGCAGAGTAGGTAGGACCACCTTCTACTAGACTGTAAGTAAACTCTTGAGTAACCTTACCTGTAATTTCTTGAGAAATACCTTTTCTGTTAAAGTATAATCTATCGGCAGCAATTGCATAATCTGGATGTGTTGGTGCAATAATATCATTAGCAATTTCAACTAAACTATCAATTGCTTCCTGAACATCAACACAATCACCAGGAGCAGTTATACCATTAGCAGTTGCACTAACAAATGTATGTGCAGCAGTGTTACTAATAGGATAATTTGGTTCCTTATTAACATTAACTGTAACTGTTGTTCCCGTTACTGAAAGAATCTTAAGGTTCTTACCGCTTGCATAATCAGCACCAGTATCAGTTCCAGCAACACCAGAAGAACGTGGATATGTACCATTCGCAACACCTGAACCAGGATTACAAGAGAATGTTAATGAACCATCTGCTATCTGAATATATCTTCCAACAATAAGTGAGTGAGAACCAATTGTGATTTCTAAATCACCTGTAGTTGGACTGTATACTGCTCCAGTTGCAGTAAATTGAGTTGCGGTTGATTGTGTAATACCCCAATCACCAACAATAATCTTATCAGTATTATCTGAAGTTAGATTACCAGTGATTGCTTGCTTCATATAATGTGCAAGACGTAAATGAGCATATACAGACTGGAATAATTGTAATCTAATATGTAACAATATGTCGTTTGCACCAAGATATCTCTTAGCAACATTTACAGTATTGAAGTTACCACCTTGTCTAAGGTCTTTAATAAATTCCTGTAAAATTAATGCTAAATCAGTCTTACACTGTAGAGTACCATTTCCACTACCATCTTGGTTTCTAGGCATATCCAAAGCAAGGTCTGGATATAAAGTAAGCATATCATTAGATGCTTTATCTACAATCGGACCAGCATTTGCTTCAACTAAATCAGCAGCATCTTGGAATCTATATCTAGAAGTATCACCAATTTGAATTGCATAAATTAAATCATTAGTAGCATCATGTAATGAAATTGGGAATTGTTCTTCTAAGTATGCATATACACGTCCACCGAGGAATTCGTTTTCTGGTGATGGAGTCATTCTTGTTATAGTACCAAGATGATCTATTGGTGATGCTAAATTAGCGTCTTCTAAAGTATCAGTAACTACATCAATTAAGTTTTCTACAGTTGCTTGAACATCTACACAATCTTCAACACTGTAATCCATAACAGTAACACAATCAGTTTCAGCAGAAACAAAATTATGCTTAGTTAGAACCTTTTTAACAGCACCAGGATTTGCACTTACAAATGTGTGTGTACTTGCTGGACTGTATATAACATTACCACTAGAAGCATTACCAGTAAATGTGTGTGCATAAGCACCACCAGTTAGAACCGCAGCTCTCTTAATACAATTAGTCGCATAAGATTTACCAGATACAAATGTATGTGTGGTAACGTTAGAAGAAGGTATTACATCTAAAACTTGAACTTGGAAGGTATATGTTGTCAATCCTGTAGATAGAACTTTCAACCACTTACCAGAAGCAGGGTCAGTAGCACGTGGATATCTATGCTCAGTTGCATTACCATCCTTAGTACATGTAAATGTTAAAGACTCATCATCAAACTTGACATACTCTCCAGCATCCATGTTATGAACAATGCTAGTTGTAATAGTCATTATACCTGTCCAACCACTATATGATATTCCAGTTGGTGTGTACTTATCGTATACTGTATAGAACGCATGTTCTGTAGTATTACTAATAGCACCATTTGATATATTAACAGTCACAGAAGTTGCTGTTTTAGAAGTTATAGGATGTGATTTATTGTAACCCCAGTCACTTGTACGTGGATAGTAGTGAATAGTATTACCACCATCTTGAGCACAAATAAATCCAAATGACTGTTTAGCAATCTTAATACCATCACCAACATCAAGACTATGAGCACCAATGTCAATAGTTAACATTCCAGTAGTAGGATCATATGCTGTTGTTGAACCAGCAGCAAGTGATGGGTTGTAACCTTTAATAGGAGACTTACCAACATTAACTTCAATCATTCCATTCTGTGCTCTGATTCCACCAATCTCAGCTTTTGTAAAAGCATGAGTGGAAGTATCTGAAGATATACCAACATTAACTTCAAAGGTATCATTAGTCTTATTGGAAATTTGTAACCATCTTCCACTTGCAGGATCACTAGGACGTGGGTACTTATGATCAGTAGTGTATCCATCTAGATTACATCTGAATGTTAAAGATTCATCAACAATCTGAATATAATCTCCATTACTTAATCCATGACCAGTCAATGTAATTTGCATTACACCTGTTGCAGGAATAAATGCTGCACCACTAGCAGTACCTGAATTATAGAATACATCAGTTACAGGTATTGACTTAGAATCACCATATGGGTCAGTAGCACGTGGATATGTCTTAGTTGCGGTATTACCATCCATGTCGCAAGTAAATTGCAAAGTGTTATTGGTAATAACAACATTAGAACCTTTACGCATTCCATGCTGACCAATGGTTAAGGTCATAGCACCCGTTTCTGCATTGTAAGTAGCAGCAGATGGTGTAAATGTTTGGTTAGTTCCAGGTGTACCTACATTAACTGTAATTGTAGTTGCATCAGCACCAGTAACTTCCAATTCTTTACCAGAAGCACGTACGTCATGTCCAGGTCTAGGATAAGATTTACTTTCCTGATTGTTATCCATTGTACATGTAAACTTCAATGCTTCATCATCAATCATGATGATATCGCCAGTTGCTAATCCATGTCCTCCAATAGTAAGAACTAGATTACCGTTTGAAGTATCGTAAGTTGCACCAGTAGGAGTTAAAGGTTTGTAATTTTTATTGAATGAAGTAGGACCAACATTAACAGTAAATGTATTAGTATCAAATTTTGTTACTGGTAATACTTGTTTTGCTGAAGGATCTGTAGAACGAGGGTACTTATGATTAGTTGCATTATCATCATAATCACAAGTCATTGTCAATCCATCTGTTTTTATAGCAACTGATCTTCCTTTCTTAGTGAAGCAACCACCTTCAGCCCCAATTAATGTGTGAGTGTATCTACCACCAGTTCTAATTACAGCACGTGTCAATCCATTTGCTACAGCAGATTGGAATTGATGAGTTGTGGTATTAGAAGAAGTACCTACATTAATAGCAAATGTATCCTTAGTAACACTAGAAACCTCTAGATACGTTCCGCTAGCTGGGTCAGTAGCACGTGGGTATGTATGATCAGTCTGATAGTTATCTTGTAGACAACGGAATGTCATTGAACCATCATCAATCTTAACCATATCACCATTCTCAAATCCATGATTCGGAATAGTAAGAACCATTGCACCAGTTGCAGGAGTAAATGCTGCACCAGTTATAGTAAATTTCTCTCCACCAGGTTGGAATTCGTGTGTATAATCACCACCAACAGTAAATGCTTTATCTACTGTTAGTCCACCCTTCCAGAAGTGAGTGTATTGTCCACCACACTTGATAGCATCTGCAGATGCAGACTGGAATACATGAGTTGTAGTATTTGAAGATATACCAACATCAACAGTAATTACACCAGTTGGTCTCTTCATGCCATTTGCAGCAAAAGATACGAAGGTATGAGTTGATGTATCGCTAGACTTACCAATGAAGACATCAAATGTATCTGTCTGAACGTTATCTAATGGTAACCATTCAAAGTAGGATGGGTCTGTACGTCTTGGATATGCATGGTTTGTAGCATCACTATCTTTAGCACAAGTAAATGTTACTGCACCTTCATCTAGTCTAACCTTATCATTTGCCTTAACCAATCCATTAGCAACTGATGATACCCATACATGAGTTGTATTATTGGAAATAGGTGCATCACCAAATGCATTACCAACAGTCATACTGAAATCGTTAGCACTTGTGCGGAGAATTGGGAAGAATCTTCCACTAGCAAAGTCACTAGATCTTGGATATGAATGGTTAGTAGAATTACCATCTTCAGCACAAGTAAAGACTAAAGAATTATCAGCAATCTTAACCATATCACCAGTCACAAATCCATGATTAGCACATGTTACATATAGTTCACCTGTTGCTGGATTAAATGATGTACCACTTTCTGCAGTCTTTGTAGTTGGAGCAGTAAATCCATGACCAGCTAGAGTTATGGTCATCATACCTGTGGTTGGAGTATATGCTGCTAATGTTGGTGAATGTTGAGTAGTCTTAACATCCTGAACATAAGTTGCAGTGTTGTATGCATAGTCAGCACCACCAGGAGCATTAGAACCAGATGCACGAGGATATGTCTTATCTGTTGTTTGTCCATCAAGATCACAACGGAATGTTAATGAATCTTGCTCAATATAAACAGAATCACCAGCTCTTGTAATTCCATTTTCAACACAACTTACAAATGTATGAGTGTAATCACCACCAGTAATTACAGCACCTGATAGAGATGAATGATAGTTATGAGTACCAGCATGACTAATTGCAGTATTTTGTGACTCGTTAACGTTTATAGTAATAGTTGTAGCATCAGCTCCTGTTATAGTAACAGCAGTATTGTACGCATAGTCCTCATTATCAGTTGTATTAGCACCGTATGATCTTGGATATGATTTCTGAGTAGAGAATCCATCTCCACCATAATCACAAACAAATGTGATTGAATTATCTTTTAATCTTATGCTAGTTCCAACTGAAAGACTATGTGTACCAATAGTAAGTATTAAATCACCAGATACAGGATCATAATTAGCATTAGAAACATCAAAGTCTAATTGTGGTGAAGTTCCTACTGTAACATCGAATGTGTTATCAGTAACATTAGAAATAAGCATCCACTTTCCAGACTGAGGGTCTGTAGACCTTGGATATGTATGATTACTACCATGTTGGTCTAATGAACATGTCAATGATAATGCATCGTCAGCAATCTTAATCTTATCCCCTACTAAGAATCCATGATTAGGAATAGTAACTGTCATTACACCAGTTGTAGGTATATAAACAGCATTTGTTGCTGTATGACTAGTAGCATCCTTAATCCAATGATTACTGAGAGTAAGATCCATAATACCTGTCTCAGGTACATATACAGCAGCAGAAGGTGTGTATGCGTGGAACTTACTCTTACCAACATTAACATCAAATCCATTATTATGCTGCTTAATACCGTCAGCTAATCCAGAAACGAAATTGTGTGTATAAGCACCAAATACAGTTCTACCAACAAATACGTCAAATGTAGTATTTGTTGAAGCTTCTACAACACTCCATCCTCTTCTATACACTGGGTCAGTCTTACGAGGATATGCGTGGTTTGTAGAGTAACCATCTTTACCACAACTAAAGGTAATAGCACCTTCTTCAAATCTAACTAACTCACCAGCAACTTTCATGCAAGGGTTAGTAGTTACACCAACACATGTATGCTCACTAAGATCTTGAGACTTACCTATAAACAAATCAAATGTATTTGCAGTTCTATTCTGTGCAGGTAACCATTCATCTCTTGCAGGGTCACCTGAACGTGGATAGTAATGGTCTGTTGTCTCGTCATCTAATCCACAACGGAATATAAATGCACCATCATTAAGTCTAACAAGGTTACCATTGTATACCTGATGACCAGTTGATGAGATAGTTAACATTCCAGTAGCAGGGTCATAAGCAGCACCAGTACAATTTCTAGTACTTGGTGGGTTTAATAATGAACCGCAAGTAACAGTCATCATACCTGTTAATGGGTTGTATGATGCATTAGTTGCAGTCCTATTAATTTCTGAAATTGAAATTACATCAACAGCAGTACCACGAGCAGGGTCAGTTAATCTTGGATATGCATGGTCGGTTGCTCCACCATCCATAGCACATGAGAAGAGGAATGCTCCATCTCTAAGTCTAATGCTATCACCAACCATTATATTCATATTTCCACCTAATCCAGGAGAACCAGGAGCAGAAGTAGTAATTGTTAATGAACCAGTTATAGGATTATAGTTTGCACTAGAAACATCATATGCAATATTATGTGTCTTACCAACATCTAAAGTAATGGTGTCATCCTTATGAATAATACCATTAGGATCTGCAGCCTTAAATGTATGTAATGAAAGGTAAGTGGATATACCAACATTTACATCAAATGTATCCTTGGTTATATTAACAATCTTATGCTGTCTACCGCTAGATGGGTCTGTTGACCGTGGATATCTATGTTGAGTTATATTATTATCTAATAAACACTCAAATGTAATTGATTCATCAACAATACGAACCTTATCACCATGAGAGAATCCATGATTGAATACGGTAACTGTTAATAAACCTGTTTGTGGTGTATAAGATGCCCCGTTACATGTATATGATGTTCCTTCAAACAAGATAGGAACACTATCATTGTAAATAAAGTCGTTCTCTCTTGGATAGTACTTAGTTGATTGCAATCCATCCATAGTACACTTGAATGGAAGACTACCTTTAGCAACCTTAATATTTGTACCTGCTCTTAATCTATGCTCACCAATATTCATCTTAAGAAGACCTGTTAACCGCTATAAGTTGCAGCAGTAGGATTAAAGATTACGTCTGGTGTTTTACCAACATTAACTTGGAAAGTTGTTGAGTCAACAATAACAACATCTAACCATCCTTGACTTGCTTCATCAGAAGATCTTGGATACTTATGTTCAGACCTATTCTGATCCATAGTACAAGTAAACGTTAGAGATTCATCATCAAGTTGAAGTTTATCAGATGATGAAAGATTATGAGCACTGGCAGTAGTACATGTAAGAACACCTGTATCTGGATTATATCCTCCACCATTTATTGATAATGAAGTCTTACTGAATAAACCATGAGAAGCAACAGTTAAAGTTAAATCTCCATTAAGAGGATTATATACTGCACCAGTAGGTGTTAATTTTGTAGCAGCAGAACCGCTAGACTCTGTAATACTAGTATCATATGTTTGTGTTAATCCATGATCACCTTGTACATCCCAAACGTCATTTGTTACAATGTAATCTAATATCTGCTTCAACTTACCATAAGTCCAAACAGTTTCAACTATCTCTTTTTCTACATTAAGTAATTTAACGTTATTTACATCTACTCTATCAACATAATATGATGCTGCATCCCAAATCTTATTATTTGCACCATTGCGTATATCTTCAGCAATTGACCTACAAATATCCTTAACATCATCCTGACAATTTACACTACCATTAATGACAGTGAAATTTGGGAATTTTTGTTCTAGTAGATATACTGCCTCTTTAGCAATAAATTCTAAGTTAGATTCAATTAATGTAGCAGCATTATAATACCTATTTGTATTTCCAACAAATCCTCTCTGAACTGCTCTACCAACATTAACTGTAATTGTAGTACCAGTTACTGAAGTAATAGTTAGAGATTTATTATATGAAGGGTCTGTTGTACGTGGATATCTATGCTCAGTTGCATTAAGATCTTTATCACAAGTAAATGGTAATTTATTAGCACCAATAACAACAGTGTTGCTGGTTGTAAAACTATGAGAACCAATAGTCATTACTAAAACACCAGTCTCACCATCATAAGTTGCAGCAGTAACATCTTTTATAGTGCCGTCATTAAATGTAAGAGCAGCATTTGAAGTACCAGCTACGAATGTATGCTTACCAATCCAACGTATTGTAGCTGGAATAGCATCATTATTAAAGTATTCTCCCTTATTAAATGATTCAGTTCCAGACCAATCTTGTGTCCATTGTGTTCCGTCAGCACCATCGAAATGAAGTAGTAATTTTGTATTAGTATCTCCTTGGAAAATACCAGATGCAGGTGTAAATGCACCAGTATATCTTGCATTATCGGATACTCTAATTTCATCAACGTGTCCAATATATCCAGTTGAGAAAGCATAACCAACACCAACAAAGAGTGGTTTAGCAACATATGTTGTATTATCAGTACCAGAACCAACTTCAACACCATCTATGTAAAGTTTACCAGTTGTACCACTTCTAACATAAGCAATATGAGTCCAAGTATTAGCAACGACAGTAGTTCCACCAGAAGTAACTAGATTTGAACCATTAACATGCCAACGAACTTGACCAGTTTCTAGATATAGTCTAAACGCAACCTCAGTTGCATTACCAACTCTTGTATCAAGAATATCTATTGTTCCAGTTAAAGATGATGTATCAGCTCTAACATATAATTCAACAGTAAATTCACCTGTACCAAAAGCAAATTCTGAAGTTGTTTGACACCAGATATAATCTGTTGTTCCAGCAGTTAATTGTAATGACGCAGAACCAAACTTCTTCTGTGCAGTATCAATCTGTGCATTACCTGCAAAATCAAAATCAAAATAATCTTCACCATTTGATTTAGTTCTACCAATCTTACCAAGATATACTGTATTACGTGCTTGGTTATATCCAATAACCTCAGCCTTTGTATCACGTGACCTAATTACTTGTCCTGAACTAAAGAATCCCTTTCCTTCTTTATCATAGAAAGCCAACTTTCTAACTCTACCATCTTCACCAGTTACAAACTCATTAGTATTATTACCATAATCAATCTTATAATTACGGATTACTTCGTTATTTTGTATAGTACCAGTTAAATTATTAAATGGAACAATGTAATTATTGATTTGCTCATTAGCAGGGAAGTTACCATCAAATCCAGTTACGTTATCAACGTGATCTACAATACTTACAACAGATGCTGCAATATCATCTAGAACAACGTTTGGATAAGTCTGAGATGTAATTCTGTTGAATAATAATCCAAAGAATGATGAACCAGGAGAGATATCAACCTGACCAATAAATTCTCCAGTTACAGGATCTTGATAAGCAGATGTTGCAGTAATTCTTGAAATAACACCAGATTGTGCTCCATAGATGATATCATTTAACTGAATATCAAATAATCCAGGAGTAGATGTATATGTACCAGCAGTCTTACTTAATGTAAGTTGGTCTGTAACTAAGATTTTAGTTGTATAAACTGGTGTCCCATCAGTTTGATTACTTGCAGAAGTACCAAGAGCATTTCTTACAACAGTAAGAGATGTTGAATCTGCATTATCAATAGAACTTACTAAAGTAAATATTTCAGATCCTAACTGATAATTAATATCTTGTTGGAACGTACCACCTGGTACTGGTGATGGAGTTTCAGACGTTGGATCAATAACTTCAAAGGTAGTTGTAGAAGGACCGATAGAATAACGTAACTTAGCAATAGGCATTTCTTGCCCAGTTTCCAAGTTAACCTTTTCAATCTTAGCAACATTACCTTCTAAGTTTGTTATACTTTCACCAAAGGTGTATAGTCCAAGACCTCCAAATTGAGTTATACTATCCAAGTTTCCTGAGAATCCTGTTGCAGCAACGTTACATAATTCATTTAATATGAATTGTGGAACATCACTATAGTATCCAGTAACAGTATTACCAACAACTTTTATAACTGTTAATCTAGCATCAGAAGAACTACCTCTAATCACATCACCAAGACTAGGGAAGATTCCACTAGTATTACTAAATGTTAGTTCAAATCCTTGAATATTTTCAATTGTAACATTAGCATACTTAACACTTGCTGGTGGTTTTGGTGGCTCATTGAATACTATGGAATCCTGTTGAATTGTAAATGCTGTCTCTGGGTTCTGTACAACACCATTCAACACAACCATTAACTGATTAGCATTAGCAACTACAGTACCACCATTAACAGTTAATGGGAATGAAGTCTTAATACCATCAAACTGGCTTGATATATCATCAACTCTCTGTACAACAGAAGTTAGAATGTTCTCAGAAGATGTCAATCTCTTCTGTCTGAATAATACTTCTGTATTATTAAACTCTGTATAGATTGGTTCAACTAGAGCAAAGTTCTGAATATTTGGTACAATTGCTTCCTGTGCTAATTCAACAGACTTAGTAAGTTCAAAGAATGTATCCTTATTAGGAATCTGACCATATTCATTTAAGTTTAACTCACCAAACACCTTAAATGATGCAGGGTGAACGTTCCTGATTAAAATTTCTTTCCACTCACTAATAGAAACAGCAGACTTAACAGCATAAGAGAAGTCCTGATAGTAGTAAGAGTCTTGAATTTTCTGAATAATTTCAGATGGTTTACCGACATCATCAATGAATTGACCAGTTGTTTTAGTGATAGAACCAATATCTAGAACACCACGAGCAAACTTAAGGTCACTAATAGTACCAGAAGACTTAGAAATAACACCAGTTATTTGTTGTCCTTCTGCAAATACACCATCATAGTCAACAATCTTAAGGATTCTAGGTCCAATCTGCCAACCAGAGTTGGTAGAAACATACCCAGTTGCAGTAGAAACCTCTAATGAATCACCTTGATAGACCAATTCACCTTCAAGGAAGGTAGAAGTAATAACGTTAGCAGTAGCAGCACCACCAAATGATTCAGTTAGAACACTCTGACGACCTGTACCAGCATTAACAAACGCTAATGCATCACCAAGTTCTGCGTTCTGAGCAGTAATAGCAATCTTCAATTGATCATCTTCTAGAGAGTTTGCACTACCAGAAATTGCATAATAAGTAGTATTTGGATTAAGACGACCTGTCGCACCAGCAGATAGAGGATAATCAGCACCATCTCCAGTATCAGTTACAGCAACACTAATCTCAGAACCATTTACAATACCATGAGGATAAGCAAACTGTAATAAACCTAAGTCAAGGTTAACAACATAGTTGAATGAAGATCTTAAACTAACTTTTGGTGTAGAAGAATAACCAGCACCTGGGTCTTTAACTTCAATTACATCCAATCTACCATTCTTAATAGATGCTTCAGCAGTTGCACCAGATCCACCCCCACCTTGAATTATTACAGTAGGAGCAGTAGCATATCCAGAACCTGGATTAGTAACAGTAATACTTTCAAGAATACTTGTAGAAGTTAATTGAGCATTAAGTGGGAATGTAATCTCAGGACGTAGAGTATAGTCATGAGGATAATCATAACCAAAGTTATTATTCTTAAGTTTCTTAATTTTACCAACCTTATCACCCTTAGTAAAGATAGATGCTTCACTACCGAAAGGTGGAATAACAACTGATAAATCTGCACCAGATCCAGTTAAACCAGAACCAAGTATTCCTGGAATTGATTCAACATCAATTAATGCAGTAGTATATCCTTTACCTGGAGATGTAACAAGAACTTCTTGAATCTGACCTGGAATTAAAACACCATCATCATCAGTTCCGTCAGCAACTGTAATTTGTACAAATCCACCTTCACCATCACCACCAATAGGTACACCATTATATGTTCCTACAGCATATTCAGTTCCTGGTTCAACAATTTGTACTCTTTCAATCTTTCTTGTAGATGCAATACCAGTAACAATAGGCAACTTAGTATAGAAACCACCTGGATTAATAATACGAATATCTCCAATAGAACCAACTGCTTTAAGAGAACTTGTGGTATATGTTGTTTGTGTTATATCACCATCACCTTCTGGTTCATTTAATAGTGGGAATTTGAAAGTATCAGCACCACGAGTAATCGTTTGACCAGTTGTACTACTAATTACAAAATTACCAGTATAAGGTGAATCAGTTACATCCAAATAACTATCAGAAATTACAGGAGAATCAGTACCTGTTCTGGATGGGTCAAAGTAGTAAGATATATTAGTAACAATATCTTGATCAATTTTTAATTTAACTGATGGAGTTACTGTTCCTTGTCCAGTTACACCAGGAGTACCTATTCTTTCAATAGAGTTGAAGGAATACTCCAATTTATAGAGATTATCTTTTGCAAATGATAAGTTACCACCAGCCAATGAAGAGTGACTTAAATCGAAGATGTACTGGTGTCCATAATACATCTTAAGAGTTGGTGACTTAACATATATGCTAACAAGACCTCCAGAAGTTGCTGGAGAAGTTACAGCAGCTTGTGGTAACTTGTAAGTAAATTCAAGTGGACTTACTATAGTGTCTACAGCAAATGCACCATCATATTCATCATAAACAGTACCACCAGATGATTCTGATGGATTACCATCAACATAAATGATCTCACCCTTAGATAAGTAATGACTTGTTCCTGTAATTACATAGACTTCATCACTATTAGCAACAGCAGTTACTTGAAGTATCCTCTGTAGATTTGTTATTAAACTAATCTTAGTAACAGCAGTCAGATTTGTTATCTGACATGTATTATATGCTGAATTGAAAGATATATCATCAGCAGTAAGTGAAACTACAGAACCAACAATAAATGGTGATGCACCTCCAACTTCATCAATTCTAACTGAATAATCTACAGGATTAAATGGTTTGAATCTAGCAAAGTCATCTAAGTTATTAGTACCACCAATATTAGCAGGAGCATCATAAGTGTTCATGTTAATATCAAATGTTCCAGGAGTTGTATTGTCTACCTGTGCAAAGGAATACCCAAGCATTTCATTAACATCATTTGGAACAGGACCAACTATTCCATAAGTGTCTACTTCATTAAATTGCTCACTAACTAATATTCCATTATTCAAATCATCTGTCCAAGTATTATTTTGAACTGCAATATAGATTTTTTTATTAGGAATATCTACCTTAGTAATATATCCACTATTAATAAATGTACCGCTACTAAGATTGTTAAGTCTTAACTTAGCACCTACAGTGAACATAAATGGTTGGTTAATTGTTAACTCTTGAATATTATCAATCTTAACTGTATTAGTAACTTTAAAGAAGTATCTATCCTTAACTACAGCAGATACTTGTAATTTTTGAGAACCTGGAGAAGGAACCGTTGCTGTTCTGGAACTCCAAATATCATTAGTATATGTCAATGTCTCCGTACCTGGAGTCATTGTTATAGTAGCATCATCAAAATCTAAAGTTTGTAGTCCAGCATCACCTAAAGCAAAATCTGCTTCACCAATAGTTAATACAGAACCAGTAACAGGAGTTACAGCAGTTCTAACAAATCCAAGTTGAGTATTTGTTTGTACTCCCTTATCACCCAATCTAACAGCATCAGAATTCTTATCAACTTTTAATCCCCAAGCATTATAATCAATATAGTCATACTTGGTTATATTATTAGTAAACCATGCATCATCTGCCCAATCATGTGCAAAAGCAAAAGATGCAACAGGAGGTAATGTTGTTATATCAGAAGGAACAGTTGGTGCAACTGCTCTGTTTCTCAATCTAATATTATCAATAAAGAACTGACCTTGATAATTTTGACTGAAATCTGTGGCAAGTGTACCAAAACCAACCTGATTACCAAAGTATAAGTCTTTACTACCAAATGCGGTATTAGATAATGTACCAGTTATTACTTCTATACCATTAACAAATGCCTTAAATACGTTACCTTCCTTTCGTACAGCAATAGTTTGCCAACTATTGTCAGCATACATTGTTGTCTGAGAAGATGACTGACCTGAACCATTAACTAACTGAGTTGTTTGATTGGTAATAACCATCTGTAACTCACCAGAGGAATTATCATATCCCAACCATAGTCCACCAGTAGCATCTTTAGCACCACCAATACCCATTAAAGTTTGAACAGTCTGGGATAATGTCTGAGATTGAGATGCAGATTTGTATACAAAGAACTCTAAAGTCCAATCATTTGCTAATGTTGTACCCAATTCAGATCCAGCAACCTTAAGATAAGAATTTTCCCATGTAGAACTAGATCCAGCAGGTTGGTAACCATAAATTTTTGCCATATTATCGGCAAAAGTTACAGCACTACTTGCTCCAACTGAAGTTAAAGTATAATGTCCTGTTACATCTGTTTGCTCATTGGCAGCAAAGTCAAAGATAAATTCATTTCTATTCCACTGAGTTTGACCATTAATAAAGACATCACCAGAATTATCAACATTAACAGCATGTGCAGTAATACCTTCTATACGATTTTTATTAAATTCATTAGTACTATGGTTCTTAACAATACCATCATAACCAATTTTAACAGAATCTACTGTCTTAACACCAGTTGTAGTATTATGTCTAGTAAACGCTATATTTAAATCTCCAAATATATCAATAGCACTCTTCTTGGCTAAGTTGATATCTCTACCAGGAGAAACATAACGATAATTCCAGAGTAAACTACCAGTAGTACTTATTTTACCAATCCAGAAACTATCTCTAGTTGTAGCATCAGACTTAAGTCTTAATGTTGTGGATATATAACACTCATTAAATTCATCAAAAACAAGACTACCATCAATCATTGAATATAAAGTTGTACTATATTCCTTGATGAAATCTATATTAATTGCACTCGTAGTTATAGTTGCTTTACCAAATGCTATATTAATATCAGTAGTAGAATCATTCTGTGCTACTTCCATCAAGAAATATAACTCATTAACACCAGCAGTGGTCGTTATAACCTTCATATCTACAATCTTTTCAGACTTATTAGTAGATACAAGCTTTCTCTTAATTGCAAAATTACCAGTAGTATCAATAGATGCTATAAACGCATCATATGGATTAGCAGAATTAGTATTAGTGTAACCACCAATTACAACACGAGTATCACTGCATTTCTGAACTGCAGATACATGGTCAGCACGAGTAGAACCAGATATACCAGCATATCCTTTCTGGAACTGTAGTGCAGCACTTAATCCATTTTCTGCTTGAGTATACTTAACAAGTATAACATCTGGATTATATGCAGCAAGTATAGTACTATTTGGTTCATTATTACCAACTACCCAAACATCATTACCATCAACATATAATTTTTGGAATTCTGTATAATTTTGACCATCAGTACTTTCTAAAGTATTTTCCCACTCCTTAACACCTGTAGCAGATAATTTAGCAACAAAACCTACTGTATTACCGATACTATCTTTTGTTTTACCACAAATAAAGATTTCTTTACTATCACTAATAATAGTATCATTAATTTTTACATAATTATTATTTTCTATTTTGGAAATATAATAATCTGCTTTTTTAAATATCTGTGGATGAGATAGAATAACACGAGGATTAGAAGTATAACCAGAACCAGAAATTACAATATTGATAGTATCAATAGATCCAACAGCAGATACAATTGCTTCTAATTGACCAGAAGTACCATTACCATCAATTGTTATAGTTGGTGGAATATCTGTATTATATCCAGAACCTCTTTGATCAATTACGATTTCTTCTATACCTTTATATTGACGAACAGTAAACGTCTTATTGGTATTTTGCATTTGTGGAGTATAGTCCACAAATACAGTATCTCCAGCAACTAAATTATGGGGGTCATTAGTCTTTAAGACACCATAATTCAATCCACTAATATTCTCAAAACTATATGCAGCAACTGATTCACCCTTAATTTTTGAAATACGAGCAGAAACACCAGTACCATCAGTATCAGAATTATCAAATATTAAACGGTCATCTACCTGATAACTTTTACCTGGGTTTTCAATAGTAAATCCAGTTACAGATGCATCTTCAAACTTCGTAGTAGTCTCTACTTCAATATCAACCTTGGAGTCAAATTTAACTTTAGGGAAGTAATCAAACAATTGTAGAGGTGATTCCTCAAACATTTGATCAGGGTCAGCAGTTTCATACTCATCAATTACACCATCCCTATTCTCATCCTCTATTTCAAAGAGTAATATTTCGCCATTTTCAGTTGTTAATGCAGCAGTAGAAGCGTTAGGAACCCTATCAACATCAATATCTACATTTTCATAAGGATCTCTATAACGTACAACACCTTGAGGAATGTTTTGCTGAGTAGCACCAGAACTAAGGTTCCAAGCATCAACTACAGAGTTAAAACTAGGTCCAATAACATATGGAAATAATGGATTACCTGTTTCAGTAGCATCTATAGTAACGAAATAGCAGTAATTACCATTAGGGAAGTCTGGAGTTTTACAAAAACGACCATTGTATTGGTCTAAGTCACCCAATCCAAAGGTATACTTATAATCTTCTACGAAATTACCAGCAGGTTCTTCTGTTAATAGTGGACCAGCAGTTCTATTTGGAACTGGGTTAGTAGTATCATCATAAACTAATTCAGTCTTTAATTCATAAGAAGTTCTAAGTCTTACAGTAGTAGAACCTTGGTCAGTAGGATCTTGATATCCATAAGGACCATAAATTGGATTACCATCAAATGCCCAACCTATAATTGGAGAGTGTACTATTTGTTCTTCTTTTTCTAATATATTTCCTGTACCAACTTGCTCATATAAGTTATCACCAAGAATATAACTCATCTTTTGAGGGTTTGATAGATGAGCATACTCACCACCATACTCATTATTATACCCAGTAAATACAGAACCTTTAGCAGAGTCAAATTGTGAAGTTGCCTGAAGGTTGTAATTCCATTGGAATACGTTTGCAGTGAATGTTGCATTTTGACCAACAGAAGTCAAATTAATTAATGTAGTACCTTGAACATAGTTAATACCTCTGTTAATAATCTCAATACCAGTTACCCTTCCAGCATTTTCACCATCAGTATCAATAGTTGCTCTTGCAATAGCACCAAAACCAACACCCTGAATAGTTACTTCAGGTGCAGTAGTATACCCCGATCCAGCAGAAATGATAGCAATAGATATAATTCTACCATCATTAACAATTGCCTGTGCAACAGCACCTTTACCAGAACTTAGTGTTACTGTTGGACTTGAAGTGTACTCAACACTACCATTAGTAATACCAATAGATTGAATAGGTCCACGAACAGATGCAGTACCAGCAGCACCTTGACCTTCTCCACCAACAATAGTAATAGCTGGTTGTGATGTATATCCAGAACCACCAGCTTTAATTAGAATACGTGAAACTTCACCTTTAGTGATAATAGCAGTTGCAGCAGCACCAGAACCGCCTCCTCCAACGATTGAGACCAATGGAGATGAAGTATATCCAGAACCACCATTAGTTACAGTAATTTCACTAAGAGAACCATTAACTACAACACTAGCAGTTGCACCTTCTCCACCACCACCTGTCATAGTAATCGCAGGAGGAGATGCAGCATCATACCCAGAACCAGCATTAGTAATGCTAACATCAGTTACAGCACCAAATGTTTTGGATGAAGTGGACTTATATGACCATATTGATACACCATTAACCCAAGTACCAATTGGACCAGAAGTGATATCATTCTTAGTTGAAATTGTGGTAGCTAATTTAGGGAATCTATTTAATTTACGTTGGTTACCTGGAAGTAAAGCAGAACCAGGAAATGGACCTATCTCATAGTTTGGAATACCAGTAGATGCAACATAAACATAATCATCATTAAAGAATGAGTTCTGTATGTTTGTTGTATATGGACTAATAGCATTATTAACAGCAGAGTTAATTGATTTACCTTTATTAAGGTCAACAGATACAAGAATATTACCTTGAGGTACAACTGTAGCAGGTTGAGGTAAATTGTACTGGAAAATAAGGTCACTATCCCTAGAAGTTACTAAGAACGTTCCGTTATAGATGATTGGGTTAGCACCATAGACTGTAACCTGATCTCCAACCAATAGACCATGATTATTACTACATGTTACTGTTGCAGATTGATTATTAACACCACCATATGATATATCAGTAACTTCTATTAATTTTTTAACGTTATATAACCAAGTAGTTAAATCTGGACCAATACCAGTACCACCAAGCTTAGAAACTGATAATTTGTCTCCAGGTAAGTAGTAAGAACCAGTATCAGTTAATGTTGTTTGTTGAGCATCAACAATACCAACAATATTCATTTGCACTTCTTGAGCAGTTCCCTTATTGAGGTATACTCTAAAATTAGATGTTACTTCAGTCGCAGAATCCCAGTCTTCTACTATATTATTAACAGAACGAGTACATTCAATGAACTGGTTAAGTGATTTTTCTTTATATTGTACAACCTCTGACCCAACTCCAGTGCCAATTACAAATTCTCCATTTCTTTCTGGCCAACCAATAGTAGAGTCAACTGTAATAATACCATCTGTTGCATTTAAAGGTTCTGCAAGTTTAGTCTTATATGGAACTGTAAATGTACCATTAATAGTTTCTTCAGAAAGAACTAATTCATAGATTGTTTGCTCAGATGTTTTAATAGAAATAAAGTTTTCTACAAGAGCACTTGCATCTTGAACATTACTATCTGCTATATCCCTATCTTGTATTAATAAAGCATCTTTTATATTACGAGAATCACCACTAACTAAAGTTGCACGAAGAATTGTATCAATAGACCAAGTAGCAGCAGAAGGCTTAATTATTTGGTCTTTTGGATATGAAATACTTACAGTTTCACCATATAGCAACTTAAAGGGATAAGCAATACTATATGAAGTACCCTTAGAAGCATAAAAGTCCTTAATGGTCTTAATTGCTGTTCTAACGTCAATTTGAGAATAATCTAGAGAAGGTACATCAGGTAAGAACTGTTCTGTATACTTATCAAGTAATCTCTTAATGAATAATGCATCTAAACATTTAACTGAAGTATTAACTACAGCAGATGAAGCATCAGTAGCAGAAGAGAATACAGCATTACCATCTTCTGTATATTCTTTAATACCACTTGCTGCTCTAGCACATCCTTCAAATTTTGCTTTGGTATATGCAGAACCATTCTGATTTACTGTAAATCCAGTAACTTCATTCAATCCAATAGTACCAGATGCTTCTGCTGAAGATGGTGATTGAATAAAGATAGTTGGAGGTTCAGTTGGACTATATCCAGAACCAAAATTGGTTATATTAATATCAATAATTTGACCATTGAAAATGGTAGCTACAGCAGTAGCATCAGAACCACCTGCATAATTGCCAATTTGGTCTGTTCTTTCATCAACAATATAAACAGATGGAACATCTTGATATCCACTACCACCACTTAAAAGTTCAATATCAGTTACTCTTCCATCACCATCAACCTTAGTTTGTAGAATTTGTGCTCCTGTAGGATCTACAATAGCAACTCTAGGAGTTCCAACATATCCTTGACCAGCATTTAATACCTCAATACTACTAACCTGCCCATCAGTTAAAACTGCTCTTAATGATGCTTTAATCCCATTTTCTTCAGTTGGAGGGTCAATATAAATGTCAGGTACAGTTGTATAACCAATACCACCCTTAGTTACAGTTATACCACCACTAATAGAACCATTAGACATGGTTGGAGGAGCAATTGTAGCACCTCCAGGCTGTGTAAAAGTAAGTCTAGGTGTGAATGTATATCCACTACCAGAATTGGTGATTTCTAGTCCACTAACAGCACCATCTGTAACAGTTGCTTTAATAGTTGCTGTAGTAGAACCTGGTTTTGTAGGTGCTTGTACAGTTACTAAAGGTGGGTTTGTATCACTATATCCATATCCACCATCTAGAAGAGAAACATTCTTAATACCATTAACCAATGCTGTAGCAGATGCACCAGAACCAGTATCAGAATTTATAGAAACTTTTGGGGGATATTCAAATCTATAATTACTTCCATTAGAACTTGTAGAAACACCAGTTAAAGTACCATCATCATCTATACGTGCATATCCAATAGCACCCGAACCAAAGGACGGAATTGGTGCTTCAACAGAGTATAAAGATAAGAATCTACCATTTAAAGGAGTATCTTTAAATATAAACTGATTTCCATCAATAAAGAAGTCTATTTTAGGAATAAGAAGTCTATTATCATAAACTGCTAAAACATATTCATCTATAACAGGTTCATACACTTCACTATTTCTTGTCATAGTGAATTGACGCTTATTATCACCAAAACTATTTGATAAATTGTCAATTCCTATAATATTATTCTCAACAAAACCACTCAAATATGTAATAAAGGTACTAGAAGAACCATCTGCATCCAATTTTAATCTTGGTGCTTCGGTAAAAATAATATCAGTGCCTTCTACAGTATAATCAATATTTGGAATTAAAACTTCACCATAAGCCTGTACAATTAAATGTTGTGCAGAAGGTGGTGCAATTGGATTATTCTGAGAAGTTAACGCAAATTTAGTTGTTGTACCATCAAATAATGTTAATGGACTTGCAAGACCTGTCCACTTAAGTTTAACCTGTTCGTATGAAACACCTGGACTTAATGCAATATTAGGAGCATGTGTTGTCTTTTCATAGTATATTACCTCGTCTCCAATTAAAATAGATCCATCGTTCTCTAAAAATGGGTCTACACTCTCTACAACTATAGTATCATCAGTCGGTCCAATAGGTTCTACAATCTTAGTTACACCATCAAGTATTCCTATATCCAGTTTATCAATATCCAGATATTGTAGGAAATTGTTTAAAATATTTTGCCCTAATCCAGTCTTTTCTTGGGATCTGTAATAATATTCAATGAATTTATTAAACAGAGGATATTCATCCTCTATGAAAGCTGGGGTCTGTGACCTGACCGATTGGGAGACTTTATTGATATTTGCCATCTAATTTAGAAACAACTAGAAGTGAGAGAACCTGTATTATTAATTGAAGCAACTTCTACTAGAGTTGGTGCTTGATTAAAGACCTTTGGTGTCAAACTATTTAGAGGTACAGTAGGAGGTGGTGTTGAACCAGTTGGACTTACTGTAACTTCTGGATTAATTAAATTGATAATAGTACCAGGAGTAGATGCTGGAATAGTAGAACTGTTGGAAGGTATAAACAACGTTGGTAATGATAAATCCGTTGGAAGTTGATTGACATCAATCACACTTCCTACACCAGTAACCGCATCAGATAGATTTAAATTTGTAGATGATGGTACATTATCACCAGCACCAACAATATTAATAGGACCAATACATATATCACCAGTATCATAATTAATAGAACCAGCATTATTATTAGTGTATACCTTCTTATTTCCAGTGTTATAGAAGGTTCTCAACTTACCAAATCCATCATCTTCAAATTGCTGATCAATTCCAGGTCTATCTGCTGTCCTAAAATTACCTGATAATATCACAGGTTCTTTCTTACATCCAGCAGAATCAGAACCATCAACATTACTTGGAGCACTATTGTATAATGCAGAACCAGTAGAAATACAATAAGTATTAGTTTGATTGGTTTGGGGTTTAATATATTTCAAAAGTGATGTTTGAACAGAAACATCAGTAATTGCCTTATCGGATAAAGTAATTGCATTTTGGAATTGTTGATTTCTAAATGTTGAGTTAAAGTTATTAATCTGAGTCTGAGTAGCCCAATCACCAACACTATTCTGTATATTTGTTTTAATAGCAGATGTATTGTTAGTTACACCAGTATCGTACAAAGCATATACTTTAGGATAGATATAAAGTTGATCTGGGTCAATAACTACAGGGTCAATAGATGCCATTGCATAACTTCTAAGATCTGCAGCAATGCTCTTTTTAGTTGCATCGTTTAAAGAAGAACCAGTCTTAGTTTTAATAGCAATATAAACTTTACCGTAAATTGGTGGATTTAATGAATCACCACCATAAGCAATAACAGAATCTGCATTAGAATATATTTTTTTAGTAATTACAGCATAATCTTGTGCTGTAACTGCTCTATATTGAGAAGAGTAGTATCTAGGAGCCATATACTTAATAGACTCAACTGTCTCTGCAGCAGAACCTTGTTGTGACTTCTCTTTTGTTGTTAGAGTAACATCTCCGTTTGGGGGTGTAATTCCAAGACTATCATTAAGAGAACCTATAAAGGTAAACTTCTGTATTTCATTTGCTTCTGAACCAGAAGTAACTAAGTACTCTAAATTAATTATTTCACCGTCTTTAAGTTTTCTACCAACACTATCATCACCAAATCTTACTTCATATCTTTGATCTTCACCTTCAGCAATAAAATAAACCCTAGTGGAAGCAGTTAGATTAGTAACAGTATCAACTAAGTTGTATAAGTCGGATGTAGTAGATGCTTCGTTTGGTTTAACAGTTACCTCTAAAGTACTAATATCAGCATCTTCAGCAGGTATTTTATAATTTTGATTTTGAAAGGTATTAACAACATATTGAAAGTCCATAATAGAACCTTCTTTAACCATCAAATTATCGAATACTGCAACACCAGTGGTCGTATTAACCTCTACAGTGGTGTCAGAAAGTACATTCCATATAAAGTTTCCTCCACTCGCAACAGGCCCCTTAGAGAGGGTTATACTGCTAGGATAAGAACTATTTGTCATTGAGGTCTGAACCTCTAAGTGCAAGCATGCCTTAGAACAGGAAATTGACCTTGGAACATAGTTTAAAAGCTTAGCAATACTAACAATATTATCTCTCAATGTCGCAGAAGGAAGAAACGCTTCATTCATTGCCATATTTGCATTAAACGCACTATAATACGTGTTATATGCTAAAGTATCGATAAGATATGATAATCCTGACCCTTCAAAATCATAATCCGAAAACTCATTTCGAGTTCTCAGATAGGTTTTGATGGATGATTTAATATCCTCAAAATCTAATGCTGTCAGATTATTCGTTTGCATTATCCAGCTCTTTGTAAAACAAATTTAACTTCTTCAACTATAGGTATGCCTACAACTTGATACTGAACTGTTACTGATAATTTATTATTCCCTTTAAATGGGATACAATTAACATTTCGTAGTTGTACTCTACGCTCATACTGATTAATGGTATTTATTATCTCACTCTTGATTGCGTCTGCACTAAAGGCATCTAAAGGTTCAAATAACAAAGAATACACTCCACACCCAATATTAGGTTGAAATGGTTTTTCACCAGGAGTTGTCATTACTAAGTTTCTAATAGATTGCTTAATAGAATTATCATCTTTAACGATAGATACATCGTCTGTAAATGGATTTCTACCAAAAGCCATTCCAATATCGTTAAATGACCTAGACTTTGCCAGATCTTTACTACTAAGTGGTTTAAGAGCCATTATCTTTAGGTGAGTTACTGATATCCTTTTTCAAAAATTTATCACTTCTGGGATCTGTAATTAAGTACTTACAATACTCCCACCCATTCTTTTTAAATTCATCGCTCATATCAACTGGTCTATTGGCGTCTGCCATGATAATAGGGATATACCACTATTATTTAGTAGGTTCTTTCAAAATCTATGTTAAATGATAAACTCACTCTATCTTCATCTGTAGTATTAGTTTGAATTCCATGCATCAACCATCCAGGGAATAATAAAAGTTGACCTTGTATTGGTTTTATCTCATGTCTAGGGGTCATTCCATAAAACACCGTGGAAGTACCTAAATGGGGATTTGGGGAGTCAAAAAACAGATTTCCATCTTCTCCATTAGTTTTAAAATAATAGACCCCAGAAATGTCTGCAGAACCATGATGATGTAAATGACCGTAATTACCTTTCTTAAATAACGAAAACCATGATTCAGTTACCTTACAGTTACCATTAAAATTTAAGTACTTACAATAATCCTGTAGATGAGTTGCTAATTCTGCTAAAAATACTTGCATATGATACTCTTCACATACATTGAGTTTAAAAAAGATATCTGATAGGTAATGACTAGACCAACACTCATTCATATCGAATGTTATATTATCCTTTATAGTCTTCTTTAATTCATCCTGAACTCCATCATAATTTTTTACCATACTCTGATATAGCGGAGTTGGGTATAAATTATGTATTTTTTGATCTGGATCTAAAAAGTACCTAGTTTCAGCGTGAGCTGGATTTGCCAACTCATTTGACATCACTTCTTCTGACATTAGCGATACCTCTTAGATACAATCATTTCTCCACAGAAATCACTTATTGCTTGTACTAACAATTCACGGAATGATTTACCTGCATCTCCTTGAATCTCTTCAAACATGTACATATTCAATCTAAATGCAAAATTCGCTTCTGCTATTATATCATTAATCTGATGTTGGTCAACCTCTATAAAATCATCCAAAACACTACGATATGAAGTCTTAAATCCCTTTTTATCACTAATTTCAGGAAACTCATAGAAAGCAAGTCCCTCATCTGTCAATTTTAGTGCTTTTTTAGCAATATTACCAAGAATAACACCTCCTGATAGGTCTCCCATGTATCTTGTGTAGTGATGTGCTATTAATAGCATAGGATTATCCTTTGCTACTTCATGAATACGATTAACGTACTGTTGCGTTGCTTCCGTGGGATATATCTTATCTTTCCAATCTGAACCCCAGAAGAACTTAACATCCTCAACTAATGCTTCTTTTCTCGCAAGACCATTTAATCTAAGAGGACCAATATAAGGATTATCTTTTAATCGATCAACTTCAGTTTCCATAGCTTGATATATGAAATAAAAGTTGGCAACTAATTGAGAGTAATTAGCATGGTCAACAACTCCTTTAAGAAATTGTCTCACATATGTTGTATTTTCTGCCATTGAGTGAGATTTTTTAGTTCCCTCCTTCAATTGCTTAGAAAATGGTCCTTCTAATAATGTTGTCATAGTTAATTAAAAAATAAATTTCCTGAAATGATAACTCTACCATCACAGGGATTGGGTGGTACTTTATGTGACATTCTACCATCAAAGATAATCATTTTGCCTTCTTCTGCTTCAATTGATATATTTCCGTCTTTAAACATCAATGGTGAAGAACCTTCTGGGCAATTAACATAATATGCAAATGACATCCTAGATGTTCTGTGATTATGCCAGTCTAATGCCTGTCCTTTATTATATACCACACCCCACACTTCCGCATTAACAAATGGTGTACCATATCCACTACCAGGCCAAAGACCAGTTTTCATCCAATCTATCAATCTTCCGATTGCAGGACACCGCACATGTGCATCCCAATCAGTCATATGAGCATGACATGCTTTAGGAATCATCTTAAATGGGGGTTCATTTTCAATCCATTCCTTCATTTCCTTATTATCTCTTGCCCAAAACGGATATTCATGTTCATCAATCATATGCTCCATTCCTTCTTCAGATCTTGCGTACGTTCTTTTAACATCATTTTTTTCTCTAAACTGCTTTAGAGGGTGCTCTTCTAAAGTGTTCAGATTGTGATTTTCCCCTTCTCCAATATTTTTTCTAAGATAATATTCTCTAGTACCTTCTTCAGGTTCATCTTTTTTTATTACAATACCTTTACCATCCATAAATGGTATTTCCCTCTTACCTATTACTTCAGTTTTATTCTCCTGTAACGCATCACCTATCTGCAACCCATTACCCTTATCATTAATTCTAAATTCTAAATCAGTATTCTTATTAGTTGCTGTCATCACTTGAATAGTTTCTTGCTTTCCGTCTTCTCCAGGATCAAACCGTTTACTAAACGTTTTAGTGGTATCTACGCATACATTTCCAGAAATACTAATCCTAGTTTCATCACACTCATAATACGGATACACACAATGCTTTAACCAAGAAGGGAACAATAACATCTTACCTTCCATCCCTTTATCCATTTTATAAACGTACCCTCTAAGTTTTCCCGAAGTATCAGCGTACTGAAATTCAAAATCAGAAACTACCGAACCATTTCTACCTGCTCCTATAGGAAGTGAATTTTGCTCATACGTATCAGTAGGAACTTTTAACCAAATAACAAAACTATAAACTCCAGTATGCTTATGTATTGGATTAAATTCATGTTTTTTCTGATAATTTACCCAAAAACTCTTCAAGAAATATGGATGTGTTTGATTTAGCGGTAAATCTGATCCTTCATTACCTATTTTTTCACCAAAACAATCAACCAAAGGTTGAAGTGTCATATTCCAAAATCTACCGTCTATATCTTCCATTTGGAAGCTGCTATCAATATGACCAGCTAAACTGTCATTGTACAAATCACCTTTAGCATTAATACATTGCCAAAGATGCTCAATTTGTTCATCAATTAAATCTACCTCTAACCACCCAGTATTGGGTGGAAAGACTAATTCTACGTTTGGTAAACCTGAATCATATCTAAAGGCACTATCTTTGTAGATAACTTGGCTCATTATCTACCTTGACCTCTATATCTTTTACCCTTCCCATTACGAGAAGTCGCACTAATTATAGTGTTCTGAGATCTGCCTTGACGTGACTTTTTAGGTCTAGCAGGAACGTAGTTACCACTATCATTCCATGCACCTGATGATTTTGCCATAATTAAATTCCAATGTATACATTTGCACTACTGCCTGCAATTAAAGATTTGCAAGGGTATTCAGTAGTTCCGTTTCCGAGTGGGTCACCTACTCTTGCTACGTATTTACCATTAATCATAACGGACTTTGATGTAGCAAATGCTTTACGTTTATGACCTGTTGCTGGTTCACGACCAGCTGCAGTACCAATAACGCAATGGTGAGCTGGAGTTTGTTCCGTATGAGAACAATTTTCGCTCTGTGATTTAGTAGTGTGTACCGTAGATGTGGAATGAGGGATTAACTCATCTCCATCTAATATAGGTATTTTACCATTAATTACCACATTTGTCACCTGTGTACCTGAATCAGGTAATTGTCTCTCAGGTGGCCACCAAGTAACAGCATCCATTTCCTCAACTGTCTTAGGAACTATATTAGAATCCGTAGACGAATGAGGACAATTTGAAAGAGTACCGCCACCAAATCCAGGATGATGTATAGATGGCAGACTTGTACCGTGTCCAGTACAACTTCCGTTATATGTTGCCATAGCTTGCGTGGTCATGGTAGCAATTCTCCTGTATTAAATGGATTACCATACTCATCAATTGCGTCTTTCCATACAGAAGCGGATTTAGTCAATGAATTGTAGACTGGTAATACACCAGTTGCGTTCCATGTTTGACATCCACTACCTAAAAGAGGCGACATAGTATATGTAGTAGTTATATTACCAGAGGTATTATTGACATTTCCCGTGTTTGGAGCACTACATCCAATATGTCCACATCCAGAATTTACAGGAGTACACGTTAAATTGACTCTAATGTCCGTTTTTTTAGTTGCATCTGCTCTATATTGACGCATATGATACTTAGTATAGTTGGAAGCATGTGGTAATCCGCTAAAACGTCCTTGTACAGTAGTAACCATACGCTCACGATTAAGAGCATACGCTGGAAGTGTCCTTTGTGTTATATCTTCTATGTCTTGTAATCTCATTTCTCTGTTACGTTCCTTCTCATTTACCACAATATCCGCAAACCAAGCAGGATATATGTCACCCAAATGCCCTAATGAGTAATCTATAGCAAATTTCTTCTCATAACCCTGCATAGTTAGTGTACTATAGAGGTATTGAGGTACTTTTTGCACTCTATTTAAGTCAGGATCCTGTTTTAATTCAATTTTTGCAGCAATATCTTCAGAAGCTTGCTTTGGTGCATGTTGATACCAGCATGCAGCGACCTTATTTAAGGCATCTGTATCTGCTCCACCAGGTATTGAGTCTATAATTTCTTGAAAATCTCTAGCATCCGTAGCTTTATATGCAGCATTATCAATAATAGTGGTTTGTTGATAATGAACATTCTTGACATACACTTTAGGTGGCACTGTTGAAGAGTATCCTGTACCTCCTAAGTTAGGTTTAATCGCTGTTAAGACTCCATTAGTGAAAGCTGCCTTACAAGTTGCTTGTGTTCCTGTGGAAGCATAGGGTGCAGTGACTATAACTTCGGGTTGTCTACCGTATTGATTCCATCCAGAACCACCATCAACAATGGTATAACCAGTAACTATTCCATTTTGCACTGTACATGTAACAATTGGTTGTTTTAGTACATTATATGTGTCTGGAGCGTTTTGTTCAACGTCTGCAGGCACATATTGGACAGATTTATCCAAAAATTCGTAAAATCCGACTAAAATTGCCCTATCTGGGACTCTAAAACCAGCTTTTACGGTAATAATGTGGTTTCTATTGCTAGTATACTGCGTTTCTTTAACAAAATCGCTCCCATTACCGTCAATATAAGCAATATGGTAAGGAAAATTGTCTAAATCGGTGTGAAATACTCTAGTAACTGCATGTCCATTAATAGTATCACCAATACGTAAAACATCGAACCCTGGCTGCCCTTCAGTAGCTTGGTGCGCTTGTACTGCTTTTACTTTGAAATTTAAATTTAATACGGAAGTACTATTATTAGGATGCGTATGAGTATACTCCAAAGTAAACGTTTGTCCTACCGTATAACCAGTTCCAGGATATAAAATCTCTGTGATAGTCCATGAAGTACCTGAGAACGTTGTAGTTGACCCACTATCGTCATATACTGCCTTAATTTCTGCTTTTACTCTAAGTCCTGTGGACGCTCCCGAATTTAGGGTAAAGATGTGGAAGTCAGAAAAGGATTCATCCCCTGCCATATAAGGATTATCACCCGAAACATACTCTGTACCGACTACAGTGTTCTCGTTCCATACGTCAGTCCATGTGGTTCCGTCGTCAGATACCTCAAAATCAGAGACACCATTAGGTAACGTGGTTGAAAGCGAGTCATAACTGAATACAACCTTCTTACTAAGACTTCCTATTGAAAATAAAGTAGGATGAGGGCAATCGGGGTCGGCACACCCACATTCATTATCACCTAGTACATCATAAGATATCGTGGTTGTCGCAGGGGTGCATGTAAACGCCCCACAAGGCAAACAAGTATCAGTAGATGAAGTTGCACCTGTATTGTTGTTTGTAACGGTCTCAGTCTCTATATGATAGCATGGAGTGCCTACTACACCTGCATCATTCGAGGTATCATACAAATAAGAGAACCATGTATCCGAAAAGGCATGGTCATAAGATAACTCAGTAGGATAAAAATCAAAATATAACGTACTCCCACATGCTGACTTGGTATATTTCCCACAGTTAGCGACACTAGTACCAGATAATGCGAGAGATGGATACATTATCGTACTACCTTCCCTTCCAGGGATGTTATACGCTCCATCTCTTATTGGATTCTCAGGGTATTCCCTGTATTCTACTAATGATACGCCTTCTCCTGTGCCAGGCTCAAACCTTTCACAAGAAGTAGAACTACAATCATTCTGTGGACTGCAACCCATCCTTAGTACCTTCTAGTTTGTCTATTCTTTCATTAAATGTACCAATCAAGTATTTCAATGCTTCATTGTTTTGTTCTATAGACATAATTCTAGATTTAATCACTCCATCCAATCTATTTTCCATATTATCAAACTTACTATGAATAGCATCAAAGTTTTCCTGTAATGTCATCCATTTCTTATTCCCATGTGGACTGAGACAAAACTTCTCAAATACCTTCTCAGGTTGCTCCATCTGCCCAATGTACTTCTCCATACCCTCCAAACGTTTATGAAGTACCTCTAAGCACTGATTAAGTGCCATATGTGCTTCTTGATTGTCCTCTAGACAATACTTAACCCATTCCCAATCAACTTCATCACCTGCAGTATTAGGAACAGGTATATCAACTCTAGCATCACCTTTCATTAGGTCATCTAGGAATTCATTAATCTTTTCTCTCTTATCATTATCTAATGTACTACCTATCTTCTCAGGTTTAGCATC
>Ga0115012_10000219_pt1 | contig 33239 bp, 31 predicted proteins | sample TroAtlMetagenome_FD_88706 | JGI IMG/M metagenome (GOLD analysis project Ga0115012, IMG submission 88706) | Marine eukaryotic phytoplankton communities from Atlantic Ocean - Tropical Atlantic ANT10 Metagenome | ecosystem: Environmental > Aquatic > Marine > Oceanic | place: Tropical Atlantic...
ACCATGGCCTGCGCCGCCGTCAGCCTGATCGTGCTCATCTCGCACATCCTCCCAAGGGCGCCCTGCCCTTCTTTACGTTCCAAATACTCCGGGGGAGTCCGCGCCCCGCGCGGACGGGGGCAGTGCCCCCACTGCCCCGTCTCAAGCCGCATTGAGCCGGGCTCGCTCGCGCGCCGCGTCCCAGATGCCGCAGAGCCGCTCGAACCGCGCGGCCATCTGCGCCATCGCATCCGCATCGCTCATCTCGCCGCGCATCCAGGCCCGTGCCGCATCGCCGAAGATCGTCCGCCCCACGGCGAAGCCCTTGACCAGCGGCTGCTTTGCGGCGAGCGCGAAGCTCTCCGCCAGCTCGGCTTCCGGCGCATCGAGGCCGAGGACCACGATGCCCCGGGTGCGCGGATCGTTGCGCTCGATGGCGTCGACCGCCTTCTGCCAGGCTTCTCCGGTGCGGAACGGCTCGAGCTTCCACCAGTCGGGGTACACCCCTGCATCGTAGAACTGCTGGATCAGCACCGCGGTGGTGTCGTCATCCACCGGGCCGACCTTCGAGGGGATCACCTCGAGCAGGAATTCCAGCCCGTTGCGCCGCGCCGCGGTAAACAGCCGCTTCACGCGCTCTTCCTGCAATTCGCGCGTCGCCGCGTCGTCGTCGGGGTGGCAGAAAACCAGAAGCTTCACCACGTTCTCCCGCGCCCATTCGCGGAACTGGCCGAAATCCTCGCCAAGCTCGGGCTCGAACCGGATCGGGCGCGAGCCCGGAAGCTCGGTGGGCCGCCCGATCCAGAGCCCGGTACCGCTGGCCGCCTGCAGCGCAGACCGTCCGATCCGGTTGTCGCAGAGGATGCCGTAGCCGCCCTGCCCGTCCTGCACCCTGAGCGCCGCCTGCAGGCAGAGCTCCTTGAAGGCGCCGCCCTTCTCGGACGTGTAGCCGACCATTTCCTCGAGCTGCAGCCGGTGGTCGAAGGCGAAGGTCCGAACCGTCGACCAGTCGCCGTGGCGGTTGGTGGCCCAGTGCACCTGCTCGAGCTCGCCATCGTTGCGCAGGTCGGGTCGGACGATGCCGCGGTCGAAGAAGAACTGCAGCTCCTCCCAGCTCGGATAGGCCGGGGTACAGCCGTGGCGCGAAACCGCGAAAGCCCCGCAAGCATTGGCGTATTTGAGCGCCACCGGCCAGCTCTCGCCGTCGAGCCAGCCCTTGAGCAGGCCGGACATGAAGCCGTCGCCGGCGCCCAGCACGTTGAACACCTCGATGGGGAAGCCCGGGCCGGTCTGGCCGTCGTCGAGGCTGTCGGGGATCTCGCCCTCGAAGGCCACCGCCCCCATCGGTCCGCGCTTGCAGACCAGCGTCGCGCCCGAGACCGCGCGCACCGCGCGCAGCGCCTCGATGGTGTCGGTGGAGCCGCCGGCGATGTGGAACTCTTCCTCGGTGCCGACGATCAGGTCGAAATGGTGCAGCACCTCCTGCAGGCTTTCGGTCACCCGCGCGCTCTCGACAAAGCGGCTCTCGCCGTCGCCATGGCCCGCCACGCCCCAGAGGTTCGGGCGGTAGTCGATATCGAGCGCGGTCTGGCCGCCATGTTTCTTCGCCAGCTCCAGCGCCTTCAGCACCGCCGCGCGCGGCGTGGCGTGGGCGAGATGGGTGCCGGTGGCGACCACGGAGCGGGCCGAGGCCACGAGCGCTTCGTCCACGTCCTCCTCGCACAGCGCCATGTCGGCGCAGTTCTCTCGGTAGAAGATCAGCGGAAACTGCTCCTGGTCCCGGATGCCGAGGATCACCAGCGCGCTCAACCGGTCGGGGTCGGTCTTCACGCCGGCGACCTCGACCCCGTGGCGCACCAGCTCCTCGCGGATGAAGCGCCCCATGTGCTCGTCGCCCACGCGCGAGATCAGCGCCGAGCGCATCCCGAGCCGCGCGGTGCCGCAGGCCATGTTGGTGGGCGAGCCACCGATATACTTGTCGAACGAGCCCATATCCTCGAGCCGCCCGCCGATCTGCGCGCCGTAAAGGTCCACCCCCGCGCGGCCGATGGTGATGACGTCCAGTCTCTTGTTCATGGTCTCCCCCTCTCTTCGGGTGCCGCCCAGAGCCTTGGGTGGCGGAAATGGTGTCAGCCCGCGACGTTGATCGTCTCGAAGGTCAGGCTGCGGTGGAATTGCTCGTGAAAGGCGATGAAGTCTCGGGTGTGGGCCTGCTCCATGTGAAAGGCGTGCGCCGCCTCGTCGATCCAGCTTTCGACAAAGACCAGCCGATCGGGATCGTCGGTGCAGGTGTAGAAGTCATAGGCGATGCAGCCCGGCTCGGCGCGCGTGGCGCGCTGCGCCTCGGGCGCCCGCGCGAGGATTTTCGCGCGGGTGCCGGGCTGGCAGTCGATGGTGATGATGAACTTGTACACGTTGTCCCTCCCGGCCTGCCTGTCAGCGGATGATCGTGGCCTGAAGCGCGTCGATCGAGGACTGGATGCCGGCATTGGTCGACATCGTGAAATCCTCCATCTCGAGGCTCACCCAGCCGTCGTACCCCATCATTCCGACCACGGAGAAAAACTCCTTCCACCATTGCAGGTCGTGGCCGGCGCCGACGGCGACGTAGTTCCATGCGCGGTTGGCGACGTCGGTCACCTCCTTCAGCTCGAGAAGGCCGTTCACGTCGCACAGGCCGCGCTCGATGCGGGTGTCCTTGCCGTGCACGTGGTGGATCGCAGGACCGAGCGCGCGCGCCACGGCGATCGGGCAGGCGCCTTTCCAGAACAGGTGGCTGGGGTCGAGATTCATGCCCACCATCGGGCCCACCTCGTCTCGCAGGCGGAACAGCGTCTCGGGGTTCCAGACCAGCATGGCGGAGAAGTTCTCGAGGGCGTATTTTTCCACCCCGACCTCGGTGGCGAGCTTGACCAGATCGTGCCACAGCGGGAAGGCACGGTCTTCCCACTGGTAGCGGTCGCGCTCGGGCATCTCGTCGGGCCAGGACTTGGTGTAGACCAGCCAGTTCGGCACCATGTCACCAGGTGCCGCCTCGGGCAGGCCCGACATGGTGACGATCTTCTTGACCCCGATCTCGCCCGCCAGGCGGATGGTGTCTTCCATCTCCTTGCGGTGACGGGTGCCCATGGCACCCGGGTCGAGCGGGTTTGCGGAGCAGTTGAGCGCGGCGATCTCGAGACCACGGTCCTCGATCTCCTTGAGACGCTTCTTCAATTCGCCCCTGTCGGCCAGCAGCGTCTCGGCGCGGAAATGCGGCGCCGGCGACCAGCCACCGCCGGTCATCTCGATGCCCTCGACGCCAAGCGCCACGCATTTGTCGAGCATGTCGGTGAAGGAGAGATCCCCCATCACGTCGGTGCAGATGGACAGTTTCATGTTCCGACCTTTCCTCAGGCGGCCTGCGACACCGGCTGCGCGTAGAGCGCCGGCTTGTCGCGCATGGTGATGGTTTCGCGGTTGCCGCTGTCGACCGCGAGCAGGGCAGCGTCGGCGACCAGCGTCGCGGCATAGCCGTCCCAGGTGGATGGGCCGGTGGCAGTGCCCTGACCGGCCGCGACGATCCACTCGCGGAATTCCTGGTCGTAGGCCTCGATGAAGCGCTCGCGCCAATCCTCGGGGATCGCTTGGCGGATGCCATGGGCATCGCTGATCACCGTGGCGGGGCGGTTCGGCAGCGCCGCGATGCCCTTCTCGCAGGAGGCCTCGCCGCGGATGTCGTAGCCGTAGGAGACGTTGACCGAGATCTCGACATCGACGATCGCGCCGCCCGCCATGTGTAGCAGCACGATATGCGGGTCGCGCAGATCGCCTCCCTGGCGCGACCGGCGCGGCAGGCGCACCTCGACCCCGGCGATCTCGTCCGAGAGCAGCCAGCGCGAGATGTCTGCGTCATGCACCAGCGTGTCGTTGAGCGGCATGTCGGACGTGTAGAGCCCGACCGGCACGGAGGCGTTGCGGTGCACCGACTTGTACATCAGCGGCAGCCCCAGCGTGCCGCCGTCGATCACCGCCTTGAGGCGGCGGTAATCGGCGTCGAAGCGGCGCATGAAGCCCACCTGCACGAGACGGCGGCCAAAGGCGACCTCGGCATCCATCACCCGCAGCGCGGACTCCGACGAGGTGACCAGCGGCTTCTCGCAGAACACCGGCTTGCCCGCGTGGATGCAGGCCAGCAGCTGCTCCTCGTGGGCAGGCCCCCACGAGCAGATCACCACCGCATCGACGGTTTCGGAGGTGATCAGCGCCTGCGGCGTCTCGAACACCTGGCACCCCTCGGGCGCGGCCGAGGCGGCGCGCTCCGGGTCGATATCCGTGACCCCGGTCACGGTGACACCCGACAGCACCTTGGTCAGGCGGCGAATGTGGTCCTGACCGATCATCCCGGTCCCGATGACTCCGACCCTCAGGCTCATTGTCCAACTCCGTATTTCTCGACGTAACGCTTGGTCTCGGACAGCATGAAACGCGCGCTGTCCTCGGCGCGGTCTTCCCAGCCGAAGACGCAGTTCGAGAGCACGCCGTCGAACTTCAGCTCGGCAAGCGTCTCGAAGAACAGCTCCCAGTCGATCTCGCCCTGGCCGTAGTCGAGATGCTGGTGCACCCGCACCTTCGATTCCGGCGGGTTCACGATGTAGCGCAGCTCGGATGACTTGTTGTGGTCATAGGTATCGGCCAGCCGGACATGCTCGAGCAGCCCGGCGGTGGCGCGCAGGTTGGCCTGCATGTCGGGGCCGTAGAAGAAGGTGTGCGGCGCGATGAAGGAGGCGCGGACCATCGGCGAATTGATCGTCCTGATGATGTCGATGGCCGGGTGGATCTCTTCGATCCAGTCCTCGGGGTGGGCCTCGAGCGACAGCTTGATGCCCTCTCGCTCGAGGATCGGCACCAGCACGTCCATGGCGCGGAAGAACTGGCCCTCGCAAACCTCGGGGCGGTGCAGGCCGCTATTGTCGTTCAAAGACCGGTTCGGAGAGCCCCCGCGGCCAAATTCCGACACGAACATCGGGCATTCGAGCTCGACCGCATGTTCGATGGCGCGCTTCCAGTTGTCGATCGCCATGTCCCATTCATCGGCATAGGGGCTGGCCCAGCGATACATAGGCTGGATCGTGGCCAGACCGACACCGTGATCCCTGAGCGCCTTCTTGAAGGACTGGATCCGCTCCGGGTAGAGCTTGGGCCGGGTCCACCACGAGAAGAAATCCGGGCGTGGCGACATCTCGACATAGTCATAGCCCAGCTCCGCGACCTTGCGGATGGTCTCCTCGAGCGACAGGTGCCGGATCATGTGGGGGTCGAGCGTGTATTTCATGTCTTGGTCCTCCCAGTGGGGCTTGCGGGGGCGCGCCTCCTCCGGCGCGCGCGTTGGTCAGGTCAGTGCGACGGAGCGCCCGATGTCTGCGCTGAGCCGTGCCGCGTCGAGCACCGCGATGGTGCGCGAGGCGGCCTCAGCGGTGACGGGCGGCGGCGTGCCGTCGCGCACCGCGCGGGCAAAGGCGGTGTAGTAATCGTGGTAGCGGCCCTGTTCGGAGGGCAGCCGGCGCGCGCCCTCGGTGCAGCGCAGGACGGGCCAGTTCTCCTCGGGCTCATAGCCCCAGGCGGCGGGATCATCGGCGGGGCGCAGCCCGGCGAAAAGCTGCTGCGCCTGGATGTCCAGCGCCTGCGAGGTGAAGCTGCCGCCCGACCCATAGGCCCGAAGCTCGCGCAGGTGCAGGGAGTTGCACTTGCTGGCGTTGATGTGGGAATGCGCCCCGCCCGCGTGGCGCAGGGTCATCGTGAAGCTGGCATCGGTCCGGCCCTCGGGCAGATCGAGGTGATCCATCTGCGCGTCCACCGCCACGACCGGCCCGAGAAGGTAGATCATCTGGTCGACGAGATGGCTGCCGAGGTCGCGCAGCAGGCCGCCGGTGGGGCCGGCCTCGAGCGTTGCGGGATCGTCGAAATCCATCCGGCTGTGGATCCGCCAGATCTCCCCGAGCGCACCCTCGCTCAGCACCTTGGCCAGCGTCTGGAGATCGGCGTCGAAGCGGCGGTTCTGGTAGACGCCGAGGGTGATGCCATTGGCCTTCGCGGCCTTGTCGAGATCGAGCGCCGCCTCTTCCGAAGGCGCGAAGGGCTTGTCGGCGATCACGTGCAGCCCGGCCTCGATGGCCTCGAGCACCAGCGCGCGGCGGGTCTGCGGCGGCGTGGTGATGGTGACCGCGTCGCAGGCCCCGGCCTCGATCATCGCCGTCAGGCTCGGGAACACCGGCACATCGGGCCAGTCGGCCCGGGCGGCAGCCACGGTCGCCTCGGCGCGGGCGACGATCCCGGCCAGCGCGCAGCCCTCGGCGGCGGCGATGAACGGAGTATGGAAATGGCGTCCGCCGGTTCCGTAGCCGACGCATCCGATCCTGAGGGTCATGATCTCGTTCCGTGGGGGTTTGGGTGTTGGGGGCGGTGGCCCGGCGGGAGGAGACAGTGCCGGGCCACCGATGCGGCGATGCAGTCAGGGAGGGAGTGCAGTCACCGTTTCAGAAGGTCATGGTCAGTGTTGCGGGGCCGGGGGATGGCCGTCATGGGTCTCCATGTAGCCTTCGATCGAGGCCTCCAGATCGGCCATGGATTCCCCGCCCGCCATCAGGTCGGCGATCTCTTCGCGGGTCTTTTCGCCCTTGCGGAAATCGGCGGCGATGGCGCCACGGATCAGCACCGCGAAGTGGTCGCCCACGGCCATCGCGTGCATCACCTGGTGGGTGATGAAGATCACCGCCAGCCCACGCCGCTTGGCCTCGTTGACGATGCGCAGCACGTGGGCGGCCTGCTTCACCCCGAGCGCCGCGGTGGGCTCGTCGAGGATCAGGACACGGGCGCCGAAATGCACCGCGCGGGCAATCGCGAGGGACTGGCGCTCACCGCCCGAAAGGCCGCCGACCAGCCGGTCGCCATCGGTGATGCGGGTGATGCCGAAATTCTGCACTGCCTCGACCGCGATGGCGTTGGCCTTCTGGCGGTCGAATACCTTGAAGGGACCGAAGCCCTTGGTGGGCTCCGCACCGACGAAGAAGTTCCGACCAACCGACATCAGCGGGTAGGTGCCGCCGAACTGGTGCACCGTCGCGATGCCAAGCTCTTGGGCCTGCTTGGGGTTGGAGAAGCTCACCGCCTCTCCGTCCATCAGCATCTCGCCGCGAGTGGGCTTGTGGACGCCCGAGAGGGTCTTGATCAGGGTGGACTTGCCGGCACCGTTGTCGCCCAGGAGGCAGAGCACTTCGCCTGCGTTGACCTTGAGAGAGATCTCGTGAAGGACGTCGATCGGGCCAAAGCTCTTGTCGACATTGCGCATTTCAAGAACGGGAGCGGTCATGGCTTACTTCCCCTTTTTCGAGGCGGCCATCGAGGTCGCCATGTTGCGGAAGGTGTCGTTCATCAGGACCGCGATGAGGAGCATCACGCCGATGATGAGCGAGCTGAGGTTGCGGTCGAAGGGGGTGTAGCCGATGCCCTGCTGGACGATGGCGAGCGTGGCGGTGCCGAAGAACACGCCGGCCACGGTGCCGAAGCCCCCGGTCAGCAGCACCCCGCCCACGACCACGGCGATGATGCAGTTGAAGATCAGCGCGAAGTTGGTGGTGGTGGTGGCCGAATTCGACAGCACGGTCTCGCAGACACCGCAGAGGGCGGCGGCCATCGCGGTCAGGATGAAGAGCGAGATTTTCAGACGGTCGATCGGGATACCGGCGTTGCGGGCGCTTTCCTTGTCACCGCCGAGGGCGAGGATCCAGTTGCCCCAGGGCGACAGGTGGAGCACGTAGTAGAGCACGGCGGCGATGGCGATCCACCAGAACACCGAGGACTGGAAGCCCCAGAAGTGGTAGTCTCCGAAGAGCGACTTGGCCCAGGCCGGCGAGGTCAGCGCCTGGCTCGTGGTGTCGGTCAGCAGCAGCGACAGGAACAGCGTCAGGCCGGAGACCGCGAATAGCGTGGCGAGGGTGACGATCAGCGAGGGCACCTTGGTCCGGGTGACCAGCATGCCGTTGATCCAGCCGACCACGAAGGCGATGCCGAAGGTGATCAGAAGGCCGACGACGAAGGGCAGCCCATAATAGCCGCAGGCCACCGCCATCGACATCTTGGCCGCCGGCACCATGGCGCCGATCGAGATGTCGAGCTCGCCGGCGATCATCAGGAAGCCCACGGGGATCGCGATGATGCCGATGGTCGAGGCCATGTTGACCCAGGACGACGTGCCGAAGGGCGACAGGAAGTTCCGGTCATACCCGAAATAGGCAAAGAAGACGAAGACCAGCACCATGCCCATGAAGGCACCGACTTCGGGACGCCGGAACAGGGCTCCGAGCGAGAACGCCTGGCTGGTCGAGGGCCGCGCCGGCTGCGAGGTTTGTGATGTGCTTTCCATGGTCATACTGTTCTCTCTCGGCAAATGTGGGATCCGGGACGGCGGTGGCGTTACAACACCGCGGTCAGGGAGCCGGAGGCCCCGGGCGCTGGTGCCCGGGAACACGATTGCTACGGCTTAGCGGGCGCCCTTCGAGACACCTGCCAGTGCGGACTCGATGTTCGAGGCATCGACGATGGCCGGGCCGGTCAGGACCGGGTCGGTGGCCAGTTCGGTGCCGAAATCGAGATGCGCGGCGAGCATCGAGGTGGCGAGGAAGCCCTGCAGGTAGGGCTGCTGGTCGATCGCCATCTTCTGGCTGCCGTCCTGGATGCGGCTGAGAGCGGACTCGCTGAGGTCGAAGGAGCCGACCATCACGCGGTCACCGGCGCCGATCTGCGCCACGGCGTTGGTGGAGGCGTCTGCGGACCAGGCGGCCAGCGAGATGACCGCGTCGATGGTCTCGTCGGCCACCAGCTCGGATTTGATCGACTCGGCGGTGCCGGTGATGTCGCCATCGAGGTTGGCTGGGGTGCGGAGGATGATCACCTCGGCGCCGCCCTCGGTGCCGCCTTCCTGAACGCCGGCGCAGCGGCTCTCGTGGTTGACCGCGCCGGGGGTGTGGATGTGGCACAGGATCTTCTTCGCGCCCTGCTCGGCCATGTAGGCACCGCCCGCCTTGCCGGCGACGAACTCGTCCGAACCGAAGTAGTTCACGCCCTGGACATCTTCCTTCACGTCCTGACCCGAGTTGTACATCATGATGGTGATGCCCTTCTCGGCGGCGGCCTGCAGCGCCGGAACCTGCGCCTCGGGGACCCAGACAGGGATCGCGATGCCGTCCACGCCCTGCGCCACGGCCTGGTTGATCAGGTTCACCAGATCGGGGCCGAAGTTGTCGTAGTTCGGTGTGCGCAGGTAGTTCACCGAGCCGCCATTGGCCTCGACCATCAGCGTGGCGTCGTCGACGCCCTTCTTGATCAGGTTGAAGAAGCCGTCTTCGATCGAGCCAGCGATCACCGCGATGTTGGCGGCCGATGCCGGCATGGCGGTCATCGCGAGCGCGGCGGCAGCGACGGTGGCCTTGAGGGTCTTGGTCAGGTTCATTCGGGTATCCTCCCTTGGGTCGTGATCCGCCTCTGGCGGCTATCGAGCCCGCATCTCCAATTCTGCACCACGTGCAGAGCCCTTTGCGGACATCGTCGTGAAGCGGCAGCTGCCGCGTGCCCGGCGCTAGCGCCCGGCGATGATCGGGGTGCAGGGGGCGTACGGTGCCACGATGCGCAACCGCTCCTTGGCGGCGCGGCGGTCTTGATCAGGATCTCGGAACATTCGACACAGCCTCCCAACTCAGTCGATTTTCGGGATGCGGCTATGCGCCCCGGTCATAACGAGATGCCCCATTGACACAGGATGGATCAATATCCGTATTGTGTCTCATTCTGTTTCGTTTCAAAACGTCTCACGATTCATCCAAAATGAAACAAAATGAGACGCCGGGAGGATGGATGATGCGCCCCACAATTAAGGACCTTGCGCAGGAAGCAGGCGTCTCGGTTTCGACCGTGAACCGGGTGATCAACAACGCCGAGACCGTGCGGCAGAGCACCCGCGAGCTCGTCATGGAAGCCGCTGGCCGGATTGGCTTTTACGGGCTTGGCAGCATCGAGAATTCGGTCATGCGGGCGCGCGAGACACACCGCCTCGCGATCCTGCTGCAACAGGGCAACCGGGTGTTCTATCGCGACCTCGGCAGCGCTTTGAGACGTGCCGCAGAGAGTTTCAAGGGAGCCAACGTTGCACTCGAGTTGGAATATCTCGACGACCTCTCGCCAGACCATATTTCGAATCGAATACTGGCACTCGCCGAGAAAAACGAGTCGCTCGGACTGGTGGCGGCAGAGCATCCGATGATCTCGGACGCGATCACCTCGGTGCTCGACCGCGGCACCCCGGTCTCGGCGCTGATCGGGCCGCTCTCCGCCCGAGGAAATGTCGGCTATATCGGCCATGACAACTGGAAGAAGGGCCGCACCGCCGGCTGGGCGTTCCACCGCGTCTGCCGCAACCCGGGCAAGATCGGCGTGCTTCTGGGCAACCACCGCTTCCGCAACCAGGAGATCAACGAGAGCGGCTTCCGCTCCTATCTCCGCGAGCAGGATCTGCCCTTCGTCCCGCTCGAACCGCTCTCGACTTTTGAGTCCGCCGCGGTGGCGCGCGAGATGACCGAGCGGCTCTTCGAAGAGCATCCCGACATGTGCGGGCTCTTCGTCTCTGGCGGCGGCATCACCGGGGCGCTGGCGGCCCTGCGCGACCGCAAGCTCGACCGCAATTTCGTCTGCGTCGGCTACGAGCTCTTCGATGCCACCCGCGCGGGGCTGATCGACGGCACCCTCACCATGACCCTGTCCTATCCCTTGCAGCACTTCGCCCGCGAGATCATCGAGACCATGGTCAAGGCCAAGAAGGCCGGGCCCGATGCCGGCGCCCAGCGGGTCAACATCCCGATCGAGATCCACACCTCGGAGAATGTCTGAAGCGGGTGGCTGTCAGGCTGTCTGCCGGGCCAGTTCCGTGGTCAGGAAGTCGATGAAGCCCCGCACCCGCCGCGACTCGTAGTCGCGCGGCGGGGTCACCGCGTAGAGATTGGTAGGCTCGGCGGTGAATGCCTCGAGCGCCGTCTCCAGACGCCCCTGCACCAGATCCTCCGCGATGTCGAAGCTCGATTTCTGCACCACGCCTGCGCCGGCGATGGCCCATTGCCGCAGCGCCTCGCCGTCGTTAACCTGCCGGTCGCCGCTTACCCGGACGCGGAAGCGGTCCCCGCCTTCGCGGAACAGCCAGAAATCATGGCGCATCCCCGGCGCAGCCAGCAGCAGGCAGGTGTGAGCGGCCAGTTCGCGCGGATGTTCGGGCTTGCCGTGTCTGCGCCAGTACTCCGGTGAGGCGCAGACGCTCTTTTCCCCGCGCAGCAGCAGTCGTGCCTTCATTTCGGAATCCTGCAGCGGCCCGGTGCGGATCGCCAGATCGAACCCGCCCTCGACCAGATCCACCAGCGTGTCGGCAAAGAACATCTCCACCGTCAGACCGGGATGCCGGCGCATGAAGGCATCGACCAGCGGCGCGATGCGCTGGCGGCCGAGATCGTTGGTGGTGGTCATGCGGATGTTGCCGGTCAGCGGCCCGGCCTCGGCAAAACCGCTCATCACCTCGTCCACATCCGCCAGAATGCGCTGGCTGCGCTCGAGAAAGCGCTTGCCCTCGGGCGTGAGCGACAGCTTGCGCGTCGTTCGAACCACGAGCTGCGCCCCGAGCTGTTCCTCGAGCGCCTTCAGCCCGTAGGTCACGGTCGAGGGCGACACGCCCCAATCCCGGGCCACCGACGAGAGATTGCCGCTCGCCGCGATGGCTCCGAAGAGGCGCATGGCCCGGATGGCATCCATTGTTCGATCCAATCGAAAGGTTTCTGCAGAATCCTATCCGTTCCAATTACCTGGCGAAAGCTAGTTTGATGGCCAACAGCAATCAGGGCGCTCACGTCACGCCGCAAGAGAGAACTACGCCCCGCGTCGCAGATGCGCCCGGGTGTGCGTTGGCGGGGTGAGCTCCGGAACCGAAAGGCCCTTTCATGACCACCATTCGAGGCATCGAGCATATTGGCATCACCGTGCCGGACCACGACGCCGCCATCGCGTTCTTCAAGGCCGCCTTCGGTGCCGAGGAGATGTTCTCGCAGACCAAGACCAATGGCGGCCCCTTCCCTGCCGAACAGATCGGCCCCAAGAACGGCCTGCGTCCCGGCACCGCGATGATGAGGGTCACGGTGCTGCGGCTGCAGAACGGTCCAAACGTCGAGATCTTCGAGATCGACCGGCCGGGCGGCACGCCGGAGGCCAACATCTCGGATTTCGGCATCAGCCATTTCAGCGTCAACGTGACCGACATCGACGCCGCGATCGCGGCCTTCTGCCGGGCCGGTGGCGCGCTGCTCGAAGGCCCCTACCATCTTGCCGCGCCCGAGGATGGGCCGGGCAACAAGGGCATCTTCGGTCGCACGCCTTGGGGCCTGCTCATCGAGATCCAGCAACTGCCCGCAGCGATGACTTATTTCGACGCCGCCAGCGCCGAGCGCTGGATCCCGGAGGACTGAGATGACCTTGCAGAACAAATCCGTCCTCGTCATCGGCGGCACCTCGGGCATCGGCTTTGGCGTCGCCAAGGCGGCGCAGGAGGCCGGCGCGCATGTCACCGTCGCCTCGCGCTCCGCCGAAAAGGTGGCGAACGCGTCCACCAGGCTCGGGACCGAGGGCGTCGAACTCGACACCGGAGACGCCGCGATGCTTGAAGGCTTCTTCGCCGGGCACAGCTTCGACCACATCTTCTGCTCGGCGGCGAGCACCCGGGTCGACGCGGTTCGGTCGCTGCCGCTCGAAGACGCCTACGGCTCCTTCGACTCGAAGTTCTGGGGCGCCTACCGCGTGGCGCGCGCCGCCAGCGTCAGCCCCGGCGGGTCGCTGACCTTCGTCTCGGGCTTCCTGTCGGTCCGTCCCAAGGCGGGCGCGGCGATCCAGGGCGCGATCAATGCCGGGATCGAGGGGCTGACGCGCTGCCTCGCGCTTGAGCTTGCGCCGACCCGGGTCAACTGCATCTCGCCCGGTCTGATCAAGACCGAGATGTACGACACGCTCGACGGCGACGGACGCAAGACGATGTTCGACGGCGCCGCCGAGTGCCTGCCCGTGGGGCGCGTCGGCACACCTGAGAACATCGCGACTCAGGCGCTCGCCCTGATGGCCAATCCCTACATGACTGGCAGCACGATCTTCGTCGATGGCGGCGGCGCCATCGCCTGACACACCGATATTGGAAAGGACAGCAATATGAAACGCACCACGCTTGGCACCACCGGCTTCGACATCGCCCCCATCGTCTTCGGTGGCAACGTCCTCGGCTGGACCACCAATGAGGCCGAGAGCTTCCGCGTGCTCGATGCCTTCATCGATCACGGCTTCGACACAATCGACACCGCCGATGTCTACTCGGCCTGGGCCGACGGCCACTCGGGCGGAGAGTCAGAGACCGTGCTCGGCAAGTGGTTCGCCGCCCGCCCCGGCATGCGCGACAAGGTAAAGCTCTTCACCAAGGTCGGCTCCGACATGGGCGGCCCCGGCGAAAAGGGCCTCTCCGAGGCTTGGATCACCAAGGCGGTGGAGAAGTCGCTTGCGCGGATGCAGGTCGAGACGATCGACCTCTATTTCTCGCACTGGCCCGACCCCTCGGTCAGCCACGAGGAAACCCTTGGCGCTTATGACGCGCTTCTGAAGGCCGGCAAGATCCGCGCCATCGGGGCGTCCAACTATGACGCGGCGCTGCTCACGGCGGCGCTCAAGGCATCGGAAGAGGCCGGCCTGCCCTCCTACCAGGTGGTCCAGCCGGAATATAATCTCTTCGACCGCTCGGGCTTTGAAGGGCCGCTGCAGGATCTCTGCATCGAGAAGAACATCGGCGTGGTGACCTATTTCTCGCTCGCCGCGGGTTTCCTGACCGGCAAGTACCGCAGCGCCTCCGATCTTGAAGGGCGCAAGCGGGCGGGAATGGTCGAGAAATACATGACCGAGCGTGGCATGCGCCTACTCGATGCGCTCGAGGAGGTTGCCTCGGCCCATGGCGCCAAGCCCGCCGAGGTCTCGCTGGCCTGGCTGATGGCGCAGAAGGGCGTGAGCGCCCCGATCGCCAGCGCCACCTCGGTCAGCCAGGTCGAGAGCTTCGCCAAGGCGGCGGCCCTCGATCTCTCGAGCGAGGACCTGGCTCGCCTGACCGACGCGGGCGCCTGAACTTGCGCGCCGCCCCAAGCAAACGGGGGGCGGCGCCGCATATAGCGGACTTACTCCCGGTCGACGAGGAAGTCGAAATCGCAGCCGTCCTCGGCTTGCAGGATATGCTTGGCGTAGAGCCAGTCATAGCCGCGCCGCGCCTCCGGTTTCGCATCCGGCATCGCGCCGCGCCGCGCGTCCAGCTCCTGCTCTGACACCAGCAGCTCCAGCGTTCGGTTCGCAACGCTCATGCGAATGCGGTCCCCGGTGCGAACCAGCCCGATGGCGCCGCCCGAGGCAGCATCCGGCGAGACGTGCAGCACGATGGTGCCATAGGCGGTGCCGCTCATCCGCGCATCCGAAATCCGCACCATGTCGGAGACCCCCTGCCGCGCCAGCTTCTTCGGGATCGGCAGGTAGCCCGCCTCGGGCATCGCCGCCTTGCTGGTCGGCCCGGCGTTCTGCAGCAGCAGGATGTCTTCGGCGGTGACGTCGAGATCGGGATCGTCGATACGCTCTGCCAAATCCTCAAGCGACGAGAACACCACGGCGCGGGCCTCTGTCTCGAAGAGGCTGGGGTCCGCAGCCGAGCGCTTCAGGATCGCGCCGTTGGGCGCGAGATTGCCATAGAGCGCCACCAACCCGCCAGTCTCGCGCACGGGGGTCGAGGCGGGCGAAATCACGTTGCGATCAACCCAGTCATCCGCCGCCTTGATGCGATCGCCGATGGTTTCGCCGGTCACCGTGGGCACATCGAGATGCAGGATGTCGCGCAGCTCGCGCATCACCGCCGGAATGCCGCCCGCGTAGTGCAGGTCTTCCATGTAGAACTGCCCGGTCGGCTTGAGATCGACCAGAACCGGCGTGCGATCGGAGATCTCGTTGAGCTTGCGAAGATCGAGGTCCAGCCCGACCCGCCCGGCGACAGCCGCGAGATGCAGCACCGCGTTGGTCGAACCGCCGAGCGCCAGCAGCACGGTCACCGCGTTCTCCAGCGCTTCCTGTGTCAGGATGCTGCGCGGGCGCCGCTCGGAGCCGATCAGCTCGACCGCCAGCCGGCCGGTCTCTTCCGCCATGCGCAGGCGGTCGGCGCTGACTGCCGGGATCGCAGCGCCGTAGGCGGGCATCATGCCCATCGCCTCGGTCAGGCTGGCCATGGTCGAGGCGGTGCCCATCACCGCGCAGGTGCCGGCGGTCGAGGCGAGCTTGCGCTCGACGGTGTCGATCTCCTCCTGCTCGATCTGGCCGGAGCGGAACTGCTGCCAGAAGCGACGACAATCGGTGCAGGCCCCGAGCCGGTGCTCCTTGTGGCGCCCGGTCGACATCGGGCCGGCCACCAGCTGCACCGCCGGAAGGTTGGCCGACATCGCCCCCATGAGCTGCGCCGGGACGGTCTTGTCGCAGCCGCCCAGCAGCACCACGCTGTCCATCGGCTGCGCCCGCACCATCTCCTCGACATCCATCGACATCAGGTTGCGGAACTTCAGCGAGGTCGGCGATACGAAGACCTCGCCAAGCGAGATCGTCGGAAAATCGATCGGCAGCGCGCCGGCGGCCAGCACGCCCCGCTTCACCGCCTCGATCATCTCGGGAAAATGCCGATGGCAGTTGTTGAAGCCGGAGCCCGACTGCGCGATGCCGACGATCGGCCGGTCGAGCATCTCGCGGCTGTAGCCCATAGAGCTCGCAAACGAGCGGCGGAGATATTTCGAGAAGGCCGCGTCGCCGTAATTGGTCAGTCCGCGCGCGATCCCCTGCGCCTTGTCCTTGGTCATCTGCCTCTCCTGCTCAGCTGTAGCGGTATTTCACGTATTTCGGTTCGAGGTATTCGAGGATGCCGAGCTGGCCGCCCTCGCGCCCCATGCCGCTGTCCTTGATGCCGCCGAACGGCACCTCGGCGGCGGCGAGCAACATGTCGTTAACCCCGACCATGCCGGTCTCGAGCGCCGCCGCCGCGCGGTTCGCCGTGGGCAGCGAGCCGGAAAACACGTAGGAGGCCAGCCCGAAGGGCACGTCGTTTGCCCTCGCCATGACCTCGTCGAAGTCGCGGAAGGTGGAGATCGGCGCCACCGGGCCGAAGGGCTCCTCGGTCATGATGCGGGCATCCTCGGGCACCCGGCCCAGCACCGTCGGCTCGATGTAGAAGCCGCGATTGTGCGCTTTGGGTACGCCGCCGCCCGCCAGCAGCTCGGCGCCGCGATCCTGCGCGTCGCCGATCAGCTCGAGCACGCGGTCGCGGCCACGGGCGTTGGCCATCGGCCCGAAATCGACTCCGTCGTCGAGCCCGCGCCCGATGCGCGCAGCCCTCGCGACCCGCGCCATCGCTTCCGAGAACGGCGCGTAGATATCTTCGTGCACGTAGAAGCGGCTGGGTGAGATGCAGACCTGGCCGGCGTTGCGGAACTTGGTCTTCGCGCAGATCTCGCCGACCGCGTCGGGATCGGCATCGGGAAACACCAGCACCGGTGCGTGGCCGCCCAGCTCCATCGAGACTTTCTTGAGCCCGCGCGCGCTCTGCTCCGCGAGCAGCCGCCCCACCGGCACCGAGCCGGTGAGCGAGACCTTGCGGATCACCGGCGAGGCAATGAGATGGGCCGAGATCTCGGCCGGGTCGCCGGTTACCACGTTGAGCACACCCGCGGGCAGCCCGGCCTCGGCGGCGCAGCCCGCGATGTGGAACATCGACGAGGGCGCCTCCTCGGAGGGTTTGATGACGATCGGACAGCCGGCGGCCAGCGCTGCGGCCACCTTGCGCGCCGGCAGCAGCGCCGGGAAGTTCCAGGCGGTGAAGGCTGCGACCGGCCCGACCGGCTCATAGCGCACGTCGAGCGTCACGTCGGCCTCGCGACCGGCCAGCGTATGGCCCCAAATGCGCCGTGCCTCGTCGGCATACCAGTCGAACTGGTCGACTGCGGCCTGCCATTCGCCCTTCGCCTCGGCCAGCGGCTTGCCGGTCTCCTCGCTCATGTCGCGCGCCGCCTGTTCGGCCCGCGCCGCCATGAGGCGCGCGGTCTCGCGCAGGATCGCGCTGCGAGTCCAGCCCGGTGTTGCACGCCACTCCGGCGCGCTGCGGGCGAGCGCGGCCAGCGCCCGGTCGAGATCTTCGGTGCCGGCGCGCGGGATGCGGCCGATGCGATCCTCGGTGGCGGGGTCGATCACGTCGAGCTCGGCGCCGGCCACTGCCGGCTGCCAGTCGCCACCGATGAAGAGGCCATACCTGTCGTATAGGGTCATGAGTGTTCCCTTGATCTGAGATGTTGTGGCGATGAAGGCGCGGTCAGAGATGCTCCACCGCCGCCTTGCTGATCGGGCGATCGCTCTGGTGTTTGTGCGGCGGCTTGCCGCGGAAGAGCACGCAGACCGCCTCCAGCAGCGCCGCGGCGCTGTAGAGCGCCATCACGGCCCCTGCGGCGGGGATCGCACCGTAGTAGTAGATCATGTCGATCTGCATGAAGGCTGTGACCTCGCGGTTCATCACGGTGAAGCTGCCGCCGACCCAGACCAGCATGACCGCGAAGGCCAGCATGATGACCTGGATCGCCACCTCGGCGGGGCGGCCCAGCTTCGGAAGCGCGGCGGTCACCACGTCGACCCGATAGAGCGCGCCCTCCCGCCAGAGCGCCACTGCGCCAAGGATGATCAGCCAGACCGTCGCCAGCTCGACGATTTCGTCATAGGCAGCGAAGGGGATCTCGACGGTACGGGCGATGACCCGCGCCAGCAGCAGTGCAAAGAGCACGACAAGGCAGAGGATCACGCCGAACTTGGTCACCCGCGCGACGCAGCTGTCGAGGAAGGAAAGGGTTTTCTTGAGGATGTCCATGATCAGAACCCGAAGAGTGTGGGCACCCACATCACGAGGCCCGGAAAGAAGGTGATGAGAAGCAGCACGACGATCAGACCGACGAGGTAGATCCAGACTTCGCGAATGATCTCGAGCAGGTCGACATTCGCCACCTGCGAGACGGTGTAGAGGCAGAGCCCCACCGGCGGGGTGATCAGGCCGATCATCAGGTTGAGCACGACGACGACGCCGAAATGCACCGGGTCGATGCCCATCTGCGTGGTCAGCGGCAGCAGCATCGGCATGCAGATCACCATCACGGCGATGCCCTCGATGAACATACCCAGCACCAGCAGGATCACGTTGATCAGGATCAGGATCACCCAGGGCTGCTCACTGAGGCCAAGCAGGCCCTCGACGACGGCGTTGGGCACCTGCTGCTGCACCAGCACCCAGGAGAACGGTGCGGCGGCGGCCATGATGAACAGCACCTGCACCGCCTGGCGGCCGGTGACCCACAGCACCTCGGGCAGATCCGAGAGCTTGAGCTCGCGATAGACGAAGATGCCGATGAAGGCGGCATAGGCGGCGGCGAGCACGGCGGCCTCGGTCGGTGTGACGAGCCCCATCAACAGGCCGCCGACAACAAAGATCGGCATCGCCAGCGCCGGGATGGCGCCGGCCACGGTCCGCACGCTCTCGCGCAGGTCCGGGCGCTCGGACAGCACCGGCAACCCCTTCGAGCGGGCGGTCAGCGCGATGATCACCATCATCGAGAGCCCCATCAGGAGGCCCGGCAGAATTCCGGCGAGGAAGAGCGCGCCCACCGAGACATTGGCGAGGCTGCCGTAGATCACGAAGGGAATGCTGGGCGGCACGACGGGCCCGATGGTGGACGACGCGGCGGTGATCGCGGCGGCGTAGCCCGGCTTGTAGCCGGCATCGCTCATCGCCTTGACCTCGACCACCCCGAGCCCGGCGCTGTCGGCCACCGCCGAGCCCGACATGCCCGAGAACAGCATCGAGCCCACCACGTTGACATGGCCGAGCCCGCCGCGCACCCGGCCGACAAAGACCTGCGCGGTGTGAAAGATCCGGTGCGTCATGCCACCGGTGTTCATGAGGTTGCCGGCCAGGATGAAAAACGGGATCGCGAGGAGCGAAAACGCGTTCATGCCGGAATAGAAACGCTGGATGAAGATCACCAAGAGGTCCGGCCCCGCGGCCCACCACATGGTGCCGGCGGCCAGCATGGCGAGGGCCACTGCGATGGGCAGACCCACGAGGATCAGCATCACCAGCGATGACATGATGACGAAGACGGGCATCTGGGCTCTTTCTGTCTGGCGTGAACGGATCCCCGGCGACCGCTCAGGCCGCCGGGAAAGATGGCGCCGGTCCCGGATCAGGCGACGCGCGCAGCGTCGACGAAGCCCATCCAGGTCTCCCAGGTCTCGTTGCCGATGCGTTCGCGCATCGCGGCCCAGGCCGGATCCATCATGGCACGGAACGGGGCGGGATCGGGATTGGTGATCTGCACGCCCTCGGCCTCCATCAGCTTAAGCATCTCCTCCTCGCCGGTCTTGACCTGCTGCTGGCACCATTCGCCTGCAGTCTTGGCCTCCTCGCTGACGATGGCCTGCAGCTCGGGAGAGAGTTTCTTCCAAAGCCGCGGCGAGCTCACCAGCATGAAGGAGGTGTAGATGTGCCGGGTGGTCGCGATATGCGACTGCACCTCGTAGAACTTGTTGGCGTAATCCACCGCGACCGGGTTGTCCTGCCCGTCGACCACGCCACTCGAGAGCGCCAGGTAGAGCTCGTTGAAGGCGATGGTCTGGGTATTGGCGCCGAGCGCGTCGAAGGTCGCCTTGATCGACAGCTCCGGCGGGACCCGCAGCTTCAGCCCGGCCACGTCTTCGGGAGTGTTGACGGGGCGGCGGCTGTTCGATAGCGCGCGGAAGCCGTATTCGAAATTAGCCACCCAGTTCAGCTTGTTGCGGGCAAAGAAATCCATCAGCCACTGCTGCGCGGTGCCGCCCAGCACGCGGTGCACATGCTCGTAATCGTCGAACTGGTAGGGGATCTGGATCACGTTCGCGGTCGGATCCTGGCTCTCGATGTTGGGCGGGTTGAACATCACGAAGTCCAGCGCGCCGAGCTGCGCCTGCTTCACCATGTCCGGGGGCGAGCCGAGGGCTGCGTTGGGGAACACGCTGATCTCGACCTCGCCGTCGGTGCGGGCGCTGATCTTCTCGGCCATCTGGTTCACCGCCTGGTAGGCCGGGTGGGTCTCGCCGAGCTGGTGGCCGAGCTTGAAGCTCATCGCGGCGCGGGCCTTGATCGGCACGAAGCCCATGCCGGTGGCCAGCGCGGCGGTGCCGGCGCCCTGCATGAAGGTTCTGCGGTTCAGGTTCAGTTTGGTCATGGTCGTCTCCTCCCTGGTTGGGTCGAGGCGCCGGCACGGCCCGGTCGCCTCCTCGTTATCCCCTCCGGCGCGTCCTCCCGGCCGGATGGGCAAATCTCAGGCCACGGGCTGCCTCCCGAGCGCCGCCTCGCAGAGCCGGCGGATGTCGGACAGGCCGTCCTTCAGCACCTGCGCTCCGGAGCGGGTGTCACCCGCGAACCAGTGGCTTTCATGTTCGATCGAGACCGGGCCGTCATAGCCGCTCTCGAACAGCGCGCGCATCATCGCGGGCAGGTCGATCTCGCCCTGCCCGATGGGCACGAAGCGGAAATCTGCGGGCGTGCCGGTGACGTCCTTGAGGTGCATGTGCACCGCATGCGGCGCCAGCTTGCGCGCCGCTTCGGTCACATCGTCGCCCATCGGCTTCAGGTGCGAGGCATCGAAATTGATCTTGAGGCCCGGTGCCGCCTCGATCGCGGCGAGCGCACTGGCCGCAGTGCCGATCTCACGGCCCACGATAGGCTCGAGCGCGAAGGTCAGTCCCTTGGCCTGCGCGACTTCGGCACCGCGGGCCAGGGCCCCGTAGAGGGCCGAGAGCTCGGTCTGCTCGCCTGGGATCACGTGCACCACGTCGATCCCGAGATCGACGGCGCGCGCCATCATCGCATGGGTCCAGAGCTGCGCCGCATCGCGCCGGTCGGCATCCTTCGAGCCAAAGTCGCGGTGGTGGATGCAGAGCGCGGAATACGGCCCCATCCCCGCCAGTTGCGAGATCACCGAAGCGGGCGTTTCGATGCCCAGATGGGCCTCGCCCCAAGGCAGCGTCTCGCCGTTGATCTCGGCCATGTCGTAGCCATGGTCGCGGATCATCCGCACCGCCTCGGTCACCGGCATGTCGGCCAGGAGCCCCGTGTGGAACGAGGTCTTGGGCATTTGAGACAAAGCTGTCACGGGCCATCCTCCTTGCGGTCTGGCTGGGGGTGTCGTGTCGGTTGTCTGGGGGCGGGGCGGAGCGCCCGGCGCTCCGCCCCGCCGTCCCGGCTCAGTCGAAGAGCTTCAGCGCCTCGGTGGTGATCTCGGTGTCACCTGTCCAGTGACCGCCCGAGCTGCCGATGGCGCCGGCGATCTGCCCATCGATCACGATGGGCTGGCCGCCGCCGAAGGTCATCAGCCGGTGCACCACGCCCGGCGCGCCGATGCGCAGCGGCTCGTCGTCCTTCATGATCTCCTGCCACTTGTGGGTGGCGATATGCGACACCGCCGCGGTGTAGGCCTTGTCGATGGCGATCTGGGCCGCGGCCGGGTTGGCGGCGTCCATGCGCGAGAAGGCGATCAGGAAGCCGCCATCATCAACCACCGCAATGGCGACCGTCTTGCCGATCTTCTCGGCATGGTCGAAGGCGCGCCGGATCAGTTCCTCGGCCGCCGCCTTGGTGACGACAGGCTTGCTGCGGCTCAGGGCCACGGGGCTCATGTCTTCAGGCATCTCAAGCACTCTTCTTCGCCGGAGCGGGCGCATAGGTGTCGGCGGAGAACTCGATGCGCTCCTGCATCGCCGCCTTCATCAGCTGGCTCGAGGTCGCGGTGAGCGGCAGCTCGATGCCGGCCTCGCGTCCGACCACGACTGAGTTGAACAGATCCTTGTCAAACATCCGGTAGAGATCGTCGCTGCCGGCCAGCGGGTGGTTGTGCAGCAGACGATCATAGTTGCCCCACATCTGCGCGACCCAGCTGTCGGCGGTGGTGTCGGTGGCGAAATTGGCCAGCGTCTGCTCCTCGAGCCCCAGCGCGCGGGCCAGCCGCATGCTCTCGATCGCAGCCATCCAGTTGCCGAAGGTCATCATCTGGATCGCGAGCTTGGCGCCGGCCCCGGAGCCGCGCGGGCCCATATGCTCGGTGCGGCGCGAGATCGCGTCGAAATAGTCGCGGTTGGCCTCGATATCGGCCGGATCGCCGCCGCACATAATGGCAAGATCGCCTTCACGGGCCCGGAGATCGCCGCCCGAGACCTGTGCATCGACCATCTTGATGCCGCGCGCGTCGGTTTCTTCGCCGAGCGCCTTGATGGTGTCGGGCATCACGGTCGAGTGCACGATCAGCGTGGTGCCGGGCTTGACGACATCAAGCAGGCCGCCCTCGCTGCGAAACAGCGCGTTGAGCTGCTTGTCGTTGACCACGGCGACACCGATCGTGTCGCACTCGGCCGCGAGCTGCTCGTTGCTCTCGGCAAAGCGGGCACCCGCGCCCAGGCACTCGCTGGCCTGCTCCTTGCGCAGGTCGCGCACAAGGACGTCGAGCCCTTCGCGCAGCAGCGACAGGACCATCGGCGTGCCGATATTGCCGACGCCTACGAAACCTACGGTTCTCTTGGTCATTTCTTCCTCCTCTCGTGCGGGCAACAGGCCCGCGAAGTGATAATCAGGTGTCTGGCCGGCGGTCAGAGCGACTGCCGCACCCAGCGCGATTGCACGTCCTCGACCCAGTTGCCGACGTTCCACGACCCCCAGCTGCCCATGCCGCCTCGCGGATCCTCGCCGCTGTAGACCGGCACGTGCAGGACGCTGAGACCGGCATGGGCGTGGCCCTGCGCAAGCGCCTCGCGCAGCTCTTCGGCGCTGCCGCCGACGGTGATCGGAAGCACCCCGCTCACCGCGCCGGCCATCGCCGCGTAATCCACCGCGACACCGTCATTGGTGCGGAAGTCCCGGCCATATTGCGCCAGCTGCAGGCTGCTGATCGCGGCCATGCGGCGGTTGTCGAAGATCACCACCATGCCGCGCAGCTTGTGCTCTACCGCGTCGATCAGCACCTGCGGGTTCATCATGAACGACCCGTCGCCGGTGAAGGCGATCACGTAGTCGGGCCGGTCGGCCAGCGCGGAGGCAAGGATGCCACTCGAGGCAAAACCCATGTAGCTCGCGCCTGTCTCGGTATAGGTCTGGCCCGAGCGGTCGTCCTCGACCACCTGGAAGCCGTTGGCCTGCACGTCGCCGGCATCAAAATACTTCACCGCACCGACCTCTCGGGCAAAGGCATCGACGATGCCGATCGCCGCGGGCTGGGCGAGTACGTCGCGCTTCCAGACCGTGTCCTGCACCGGCGGCAGGGCAAGGCGCTCGGCCTTGAAGGCCTGCCACTCGGCCTTCTTCGCGGCGCAGGCCTCGAGCCAGCCGGCCTTGCCGGCGGCGGCGCTGCGGGCCTCGAGCGCCGCGGTCAGCCGGCGTGCTACGGCGCCGAGATCGCCGACCAGCGACAGCGTGTCATTGTAGTGCAGCGCGTCAGCCCAGTCGCCGTTGAGGTTCACCACCCTGCGCACCTTTGGGTAGCCGGTTCCCGAACAATCCGCCTGACAGACCGCCCGGGAGCCAGCCACGATCAGCAGCTCGGCCTCCTCCATCGCGTGGTTGCCGCTGATCGACCCCTTGGACCCGCCCACATGCATGTTGAGCGGATCGTCATCGGCAAGCACGCCGGTCGAGCCGGGAGAGAGCACGACCGGCGCGCCCGCCGCACGGGCCAGGGCCCGGATCTCGGCGTCGAAGCCGCGGGTGCCGCCGCCGGCCTTGAGAACGACCTTGCCCGCCGCAGCGATCTGCTCGGCCGCGGCCTCGATGAGCGCATCGCCTTCGGGCGAGAGCGGCACCGGCGCCAGGCGCGACGGCAGGGCATCGAGGTTGAACATTGCCCGCGCCGGCTGTGTGTTGATCGGCAGGTGGAGGTAGAACGGCCCGGCCTTGACGGGGTCGAAGACCCGACGCGTGCCGCGCCGCATCGCCTCGCGCAGCGCCTCGGGCGTGTGCAGGAAATAGCTCTCCCCCATGAGCGCCGTCATGCGGGCGTAAAGCTCCTGTTGCGGCTTCGGGATCTGCTGCATGTTGTAGCCTTCGCCGAAGGTGGTCTCGTCGCCGTAGACATGCCAGACGCCAACCCCGTTCGATGCCGCGGCGAGCGAGCCTGCCATGGCCTGCAGTGCTCCCGGCCCGATCGAGGTGACCAGTGCCGGCGTCTCGCCGTACTGCCAGGCCAGCGCTGTGGCGGCGTGGGCCATCTCGACCTCGTTGCGGAAGTTGAAGGTCCGCGTCACGCCCTCGCCCTCATAGATCCTGAGCACCTCGCCAAGATCCGTCGAGCCGTGGCCGAAGATCGCCAGATACTTGCGCGTGCCCTGCTTGAGCAGCGCCAGCACCAGCGCCTCGGAGAGCGTGAGCTCCAGCGTTTCGGGCAGCATCTCCGCCGCACGGGCCTCGGCCAGTCCGCCGGCGGCGGCGATCACCGCGGCGCGGGCGCGCATACCCTGCGTGCCAGAGCGGGTGACATGCGAGGAAAACTCTTGAAGGTTCATAGGCTCAAGCCTCCGGACTGTCGGAAACGTTCAGGGAAAGCGTGCGACCGGCGGCCATCACCTCGTCTCGGACGAGGGCGAGATGCTCTGGGGTGGCACGGTTGATCGGGGTCGAGACACTGATCGAGGCGATGATGCGCCCGGTGGTGTCGCGCACAGCGGCTCCGAGGCAGACGACGTAGAGCTGGAACTCCTCGCGATCCTCGGAATGGCCCCGCTCGCGGGTCTCTTCGAGCTCGGTGATCAGCGCATCGACATCGGTGCAGGTGTTGCCGGTGAATTTCTGCATGCCGTGCTCGGAGGTGATGCGGCGGATCTCGGTCTCGGGCAGCTCGGAAAGCAGGATCTTGCCCGTGGCGGTGGCGTGCATGGCGCGCGATTTTCCGATCGAGCCGCTGTCGACGCGCAGGGCATGGCGTGCCTCGCGCTTGACCAGGGTGATCATCTCGCCGCCCTCGAGAACCGCCAGATGCACGGCTTCCTCGGTGATCTGGTTGAGCGCATCGAGCACCGCCTTGGCGCGGCCCGGCAGCTCGGCCTTGACGTTCACGGCGTCGGCCAGAACCACCAGCTGAGAGCCCAGCATGTAGCGGCCGCGGGCGGTGCCGGGGCGCACGTAGTGGCGCGCCATGAGAGTCTTGATGATGTGGTGGCAGGTGGAGGCGTTGAGCGACAGCGCCTCGCTGATCGTCGCAAGTGTGACCTCTCCGCGGTGGCGCGCCATCACCTCGAGAATGGCCAGCGCACGATCCACCGACTGGATCGTCTTCTCGCCTTTCGTGTCTGTCTGAGTGTCCATCATCGTCTCCTCCGTGTCAGCATGCTTGGAGGAGGACCTGCCCTAAGACAAAAGTTTTTTCATATTGCCGTGCTGATTTCACATTGTGAAAAATGAAAGGGACCTGGGACAAATTTCAGGATTTGCCGACCCCTGATGCGCATGACCCTGTCCTGCACCGATACCCGGCATGGGTCTCAGTTCCAGTTCGCGATCTTGTGGTGCCTTTGCACACGTGATTGGCCCTCGCGCGCATCAGACGCATCCGGTCGATCGCCCCATGAGCTTTCTCGGCGCGCTGGATGACGCGTAGAAGGAGCCGCTACGGTCTTTGTGGCGGGCTCAGTGCGAAAGACCGCACGGTTTAGGCCCGATCCATCGTCTCAGGGTGGACCAGCACCGAGCACAGGATGCTGCGCACAGCGGCATCCTTCAGGAGCGCCTGCCCCGCCTCCTCGAACAGCGCCGCGCCGAAATTGCTCGAGAAGGTCGCGCGGTTGGCGACGTTGAAGAAGCTCACCGCCGAGATTTGCCAGTGCAGCGCCACCGGCGAGACATCCTCGCGAAAGAGCCCTGCCTCGAGCCCGGCCTCGCAGATCTTCTCGACCACGCCGATGGCGCGCAGATTCTGCCCGTGCAGCCGCGCCATCCGGTCGAGATGGCGCGCCTCGTGGATGTTCTCGATCATCACGAGGCGGATGAATTCCGGGTTGCGGCGATGGTGGTCGAAGGTGAATTCGATCAGCGCTTTGAGCGCCTTGTCCGGCGCCAGCCCCTCGAGATCGAGCTCGGCCTCGCCGGCTCGCACCTCGGCATAGCAATCTTCCAGCACCGCTTCGTAGAGCGATTGTTTGTCCCCGAAATAGTAGAAGATCATCCGCTTCGAGGTCTTGGTGCCCGAGGCGATGTCTTCGATTCGGGCACCCGAGAGGCCGCTCCGGGCAAACTCCGTCCGGGCGACACGCAGGATATCCGATTTCACCGCCTCGGGATTCTGCTTCCAGCGCCGTGATTTGGTTTCTTTTTCCATCGGATAACCCCGCCTCCCTCTCCACGCTCATTCTACCTTTTTAACCCGGCGGTTCAATTGTCTTGACGAATTTAACCGCACGGTTCATTGTCAGCGACAGAACGACACACCGCCAGGGGAGGGGCCGGTTTGGAGACCATCACCACATCCGAAGACGCTCTGCTTGCCGGCCTGATCGGCCGCGGCATCATGCTGTCGCGCACCCCCCTGATGCACATGCGCGAGGCGCAGGCGCAGGGGCTGTTCACGGTCTACGAGAAGCTCGACATGGATGCGCCCGAGCGCGCGACACTCTCGCTCACCGACATGGTGGCCGCCGCCGAGGCCGCCGGCTTCGACGGGCTCAACATCACCTACCCCTTCAAGATCGAGGTGATCTCGCTGCTCGACGAGCTGAGCGAGAACGCCCGCGCCGTGGGCGCGGTCAACACCGTGGTGCTGAAGGACGGAAAGCGCATCGGCCACAACACCGATCTCTGGGGCTTTGCCGAGAGCTTCCGTCGCGGGCTCGACGGCGCCGACACGCGCCACGCGGTGCTGCTGGGCGCCGGCGGCGCCGGCGTTGCTGTGGCCCATGCGCTGGCCGATTGCGGCGCGCAGAAGCTCTCGATCTTCGACACCGATCTGTCCCGCGCCGAGGCGCTGGCCAGGCTGGTCGCGGGCAACCGCCCCGGCACCGAGACGCAGGCGGTCTCCGACCTTGCCGCGCTCTTCGCCGCGGACCGCCCCACCGGCATCGTCAACGCCACGCCCATGGGCATGGCCAAGCTGCCGGGCATGGCGATCGAGGCCGATCTCATCGCCAGCGACCTCTGGGTCGCCGATATCGTCTATTTCCCGCTCGAGACCCAGCTTATCGCGACCGCGCGCGCCAAGGGCTGCCGCGTCCTGCCGGGCTCCGGCATGGCGGTCTACCAGGCGGTGCGTGCCTTCGAGCTTTTCACGGGCCGGCCCGCCGACCCGAACCGGATGAAGGCGACCTTCGATGCCTTCGACAAAGCCCCGCTCGCAACCGCGGGCAACGTGTAACGCAAAGGGAGGACAACATGCGTTCCATCACCACTTCTCTGCTGGCCGTCACCGCGCTCTGCGGCAGCCTCGCAGCCACCTCGGCCATGGCCCAGACGATCCGCGTCGCGCACGTGGACCCCGACGAATGGACCGGCTCCAAGAAGGGCGCCGCGGCACAGATCTTCAAGAACATCGTCGAAGGCCAGTCGGACATGACCGTCGAGGTCTTCCCGGCCGGCGCGCTCGGCAACGAGGACGAGTTGGTCGCACAGGCGCAGGACAACCTCACGCAGGTGGTGCTGGTCTCGGGCGCAATGTCCAAGGTCTGCCCGGCAGCCTCCGTGCTCGACATCCCCTACACCTTCTCTTCGGCCACCGTGGCCTGGGACGTGCTCGACGGTGAGTTTGGCGACGCGCTCGCAGAGCACTGCCTCGAAGAGACCGGCCTGCGCACGCTGGCCTATGGCGAGACGGGCTTCCGCAACTTCACCAACGGTGTCCGCGAGATCAAGTCGCCCGCCGACATGGAAGGGCTGAAGTTCCGCGTCCAGCCGATCCCGCTCTATGTCGAGATGGTCAAGGGCCTCGGCGGCGAGCCGACCCCGATCGCATGGACAGAGCTGCCGAACGCGCTCTCGACCGGTGTGGTCGACGGCCAGGAGAACCCGGTCGGCGTGATCTATAACAACGGCCTGCACAAGCTGCAGAAATACATGACCCTCGACGGGCACGTTTATGCCGCCGACTTCATACTGATCTCGGACGAGTTCTACGACATGCTCGAGCCGGCACAGCAGGAAGTGGTGGCCCGCGCCGCACGCGTCGCCGGCAACATGGGCCGTGCGATCCAGCAGTGGAACACCGCCGAAGGCGTCGGCAAGGTTCAGGAAGAGGGCATGGAAGTCTACGCCCCGACCTCTGACGAGATCGCCGCCTTCGCGGAGAAGGCACAGCCCGCCGTGGTCGAGTACCTGCGTGGCGAGCTCGGGGATGACGCAGAGTGGATCGACCGCCTGCAATCTGCCGTGGCTGACGCCACCCAGTAAGAGGCAAGCATTGCCGGGGCCGGGCCTCTGCGAGGGGGCCCGGCCTCGTTCAATTTCGCCCGTCTGTTCAATTCCGGAGGAGCCGACATGACCGCTCTTACCCGCGCCGCAAGATGGCTGTTCGGCTTCGGAGCCGGTCTATCGATGGCGCTCGTCTTCCTGATCATCTTCGTCAATTCGCTGCGGCGCTACACTATGGGCCGCTCGGTGCCGTGGGGCGAGGAACTGCCGATCTACCTGACGATCTATGGCGTCATGTTCGGGCTCGCACTGGCCTATCTCAACGACCAGCACATCCGCTTTACCGTGGTCACCGACACCCTGTCGGGCCGGGTGCGCCACGTGCTGTTCATGATCGCCGACGTGGTCACCATCGCTTCAGGGCTAGCGCTGGCCTATGCCGGCCACGTCTTCGCCCTGCGCCGCGGCGGCGTCGACAGCTCCGGCCTCAAGAGCACGGCGGACTGGCTCGCCACCTCCACCGGCATCGACTGGCTGGTCTGGATCGGCAAGGTCGGGCCCTATCAATACGCCATTGCCTTCGGGGGCGCCCTCTTGGCCGTTGCCGGCGCCCTGAAGCTGGCCGAGCGCCTCACACAGAGACGGGAGTTCTGAGCCATGGTCTATGCCATCCTCATCGTGGGCCTGCTGGCGGGCGCGCCGATCGCCATCGCGATCATCGCCGCACTGCTCTACTTCATGGCCACTGGCGATGCGCCCTACACGTTGCGCATCGTGCCGACCGAGATCTTCAAGGGGCTGAACTCCTTCCCGCTGCTGGCCATCCCGCTTTTCGTGCTGGCCGGCGAGCTGATGAACGAAAGCGGCATCACCGGCCGCATCATCGCCTTCGCCAACGTGCTGGTAGGCCGCCTGCGCGCGGGCCTCGCGCTCGTGAACATCTGGGCCTCGGTGATCTTCGCCGGCCTCTCGGGCTCGGCGGTCGCCGACACCTCAGCGATCGGCCGGGTGTTCATCCCCGAAATGGAGAAGCACGGCTATGACCGCAGCTTCGCCGCCGCCCTGACCGCCGCCTCCTCGGTGATCGGCCCGATCATTCCGCCCTCGATCCCGGTGATCATCTACGCGCTGATCGTCTCAGGCGTCTCGGTGCCGGCGCTGTTCCTCGGCGGCGTGGTGCCGGGCCTGCTGCTAGCGGTGTTCCTGTCGGGCTATGTCATGCTGACCGTCAAGGTCGACCACGGCGACCAGACCGGAGACCTCGGCGGGCCCTCCAATGGCCAGGCGCTGCTACAGGGCATCCTGCCGCTGCTGATGCCGGTGCTCGTCGTCGGCTCGATCCTCGCCGGCGTGGTGACGCCCACCGAGGCGGCAAGCTTCGCCGTCGGCTACGCGCTGATCCTCGGGCTCTTCGTCTACCGCAAGATCAAGCTCTCCGCCCTGCCCCGGATCTTCTCGGGCGCGATGCGCGACAGCGCGGTCATCCTGATCATCATCGCGGCGGTGGCGGCGGCCAACTGGCTGCTGACCTACAACCGCATTCCCAACATGCTGACCGATTGGGTGCTGGGCAATGTCGACAGCAAGACCGCCTTCCTGCTCGCCGTTATCGTCCTGTTCCTCTTCGTGGGCCTGTTCCTCGAGGGCATCGCGGCGATGCTGGTGCTGGTGCCGATCCTGCACCCGATCGCGGTGAGCATGGGGGTCGACCCGACCCATTTCGGCATTCTGGTGATCTTCAACCTGATGATCGGCCTGATCACCCCGCCGCTCGGCCTCTGCCTCTTCGTGGCCGAAGGCGTGGCCAATGTCGGGATGGCGCGGCTCATCCGATCGATCATGCCCTTCTTCCTCGTGGAAGTGCTGGTCCTGATCATCCTGACCTTTGTGCCGCAAACCGTCACCTGGCTGCCGACTCTGCTCGGCTTCTGATCCGCAACCCGTGGGAGACACCGCCATGAAGACCTCGATCGCCACCGTCTCGATCTCGGGCGCCCTGCCCGAGAAGCTCGACGCCATCGCATCCGCCGGGTTCGACGGGGTCGAGATCTTCGAGCAGGATTTCATCGCCCATGACGGCGGCGCCCGCGAGGTCGGGCGAATGATCCGCGACAAGGGGCTGGAGATCACCCTGTTCCAGCCCTTCCGCGACTTCGAATGCCTGCCCGAGCCGCTGCGCGCCAAGGCGTTCGACCGCGCCAAGCGCAAGTTCGACGTGATGCAGGAGCTCGGCACCGACCTGATCCTGATCTGTTCGTCGGTGCATCCGCGCGCGCTCGGCGGCATCCAGCGCGCCGCCGATGACCTCGCCGAGTTGGGCGAGATCGCCGCCGAACGCGGCCTGCGCGTGGGCTACGAGGCGCTGGCCTGGGGCCGCCACGTCAACGACCATCGCGACGCATGGGAGATCGTCCGGCGCGCCGATCATGACCATGTCGGGCTGATCCTCGACAGCTTCCACACGCTGGGCCGCAAGATCGACCCGGAATCCATCCGCGCCATTCCCGGCGACAAGATCTTCTTTGTGCAGCTCGCCGACGCGCCCGCCATCGAGATGGACCTGCTCTACTGGTCACGCCACTTTCGCAACATGCCGGGCGAGGGAGATCTCGAGGTGCGCCGCTTCATGCAGGCGGTGATGGCGGCGGGCTATACCGGCCCGATCAGCCTCGAGATCTTCAACGACCAGTTCCGCGGCTCCAACGCCAAGGCCACCGCGCAGGACGGCTACCGCTCTCTGGTGGCCCTGATGGACGATGTGCGCCGGGTCGAGCCGGAGACGAAGATCGACCTGCCCGCAATCCCGCCCCGGGTCCGCGCGGAAGATGTCAGCTTCATCGAGTTCACCGCCCGCGACGGCGAGGTCGAGACGCCGTCTCAGCTCCTGCGCACGCTGGGCTTCACCCACGCCGCACAGCACCGCAACAAGCGGGTGGCGCTGTGGCAGCAGGGCGACGTGCGCATCGTCATCAACTCCGAGACCGAGGGCCATGCCAGCCATGTCTGGAATACCCGCGGCCTCTCGGTCTGCGACATCGGCCTGCAGGTCTCTTCGGCGGAAGACACCGTGACCCGTGCCAAGGCGCTCGGCTCCACGCCCTTTTCCCAGCCCACCGGGCCGGGCGAGCTCGCGATCCCGGCGATCCGCGGCCTCGGCGGCTCGGTGCTGCATTTCATCGACGGCACCAGCGGGCTCGATAGCGTTTGGGATGTGGAGTTTGCCAAGACCGACGCCACGCCCAGCAATGACGTCGGCATCACCCATATCGACCACCTCGCGCAGACCATGTCCTACGAGGACATGCTGAGCTGGACGCTATTCTACTCGACGCTGTTCGACATGGAGAAATCGCCGATGGTCGACGTGATCGACCCGGACGGTCTGGTGCGCAGTCAGGTGGTCGAGAGCGCCGCCGGGCGGCTCAAGATCACCCTCAACGGCGCCGAGACCCACCGCACGCTGGCCGGCCGCTTCCTCGCCTCGACCTTCGGCGCCTCGGTGCAGCACATCGCCTTCGCCACCGACGACATCTTCGCCACCGCCGCGCGGATGGCGGAGAACGGCTTTGCCCCGCTGCCGATCCCGGCGAATTACTACGATGACCTCGCCGCGCGCTTCGACATGCCCGACGGCCTGCTAGACCGGCTACGCGCCGCGAATATCCTCTACGATCGCGACGGCGAGGCGGAGTTCTTCCAGCTCTACTCGCGCGCCTTCGCCAGCGGTATGTTCTTCGAAATCGTGCAGCGCGGCCCGGGCTACAAGGGCTTCGGCGGTCCCAACGCTCCGTTCCGTATCGCGGCGCAGAAGCGCCTGGGGCCGGGCAAGGGCATGCCGCAGGCCTGATCGCATCGCCGCTCTTGCCGCCTCGAAGAGTCTGGAAACTGCCTGCGCGACCTTGATCTACGCCCTCGTGACTAAGCGCGTCCGACGCCCCGATCGGCGAGCGCCTCCGGCCGCGTGTCCTGCCGCACAGGTCCAGCTCGATTGCATCCACCAGATTGAATGCAGTCAATTCGCCTATTGACGGCAAGATTGATTCCTGCGATCTGCAGTCCAGTCAAATGCTCGAAATGGAACGCAGGCGATGTGCGAGACGAAAGACACCAAGAGCGCGATGCTCAGGGGCGCGCGACTGCGCTGCCCGGATTGCGGCGAGGGCAGGCTCTTCGACAGCTACCTCAAGGTCACGGCCTCCTGCGACGCCTGCGGCCTCGACCTGACGCCGCAGCGCGCCGATGACGGGCCGGCCTATATCGTCATCTTGCTGGTCTGCCACATCGTCGGCTTTGCCATGCACCTGATGTACAAGTCGTTCCTCGACGATCCGCTGATGCTTGCCCTGATTCTCGGCGGCGCGGCGCTCGCGCTGTCGCTCGCGCTTCTGCCGCCAGTCAAGGGCATGGTCGTGGCCATCCAGTGGGCCAAGGGCATGCACGGCTTCGGCGCCAGGGCAGGCTGACCCCGCCCGCTCACCCCATGAAGCTGTTCGGCGTGAGCGCGTTGGCCAGGGCGTGCAGGTTCCCGCGCAAGGTCTCGCGCGAGGCGGGGCCACCGAGGCAGACACGCAGCTGCTCGCCCGGGCGCCCCAGCACGGTGAACGCATCCGAGGGCATCAGCCCGATCTGGCGCCGCGCCATCCGCGCGACCACATCGGCCCGGCCCACGCCCTCGGGCAGATCGAGCCAGATGTTGAAGGCGTTCTCCGCC
>Ga0115012_10000221_pt1 | contig 33157 bp, 30 predicted proteins | sample TroAtlMetagenome_FD_88706 | JGI IMG/M metagenome (GOLD analysis project Ga0115012, IMG submission 88706) | Marine eukaryotic phytoplankton communities from Atlantic Ocean - Tropical Atlantic ANT10 Metagenome | ecosystem: Environmental > Aquatic > Marine > Oceanic | place: Tropical Atlantic...
AGTGGACCTGGGATGAGGATGGCGAGCTGTACTACTGCCAGTCGACCTACGATGCTGCGACTGAGGAAGACGCTGTCGCGGCTGCACGTGCAGACGCTGGCGATCTCGATGCAGGCTGCGGCGGCTTTGGGTGGACCTGGATGCGCGAGTCATTCAACATCGAAGGCACCTGGTCTGATTCCTGGGGTGGCACTCAAGACGTGAGCGCGTTCGATTGGAACGGCAATCCGGTCACTCAGGTCCACTGGAACTGGCTGATTGCTCAGAACGGTCCGGACTCATATTCACCCGACCTCTGGTCGAAGTACGAGTGGACCTGGGATGAGGATGGCGAGCTGTACTACTGCCAGTCCACTTTCGACGCTGCGACTGAGGAAGACGCTGTCGCGGCTGCACGTGCAGACGCTGACGATCTCGATACAGGCTGCGGCGGGTTTGGATGGACCTGGATGCGTGAGTCACTCAACATCGAGGGCACCTGGGAAGACGAGTGGGGCTCCGCTCACGATATCACGGCCTTCGACTGGTCTTCGGGCTCTTCGCTCTTCCACATCTCGGTTGCCAGCAATGAAGAGGGCTGGCTTGTTGCGCAAAATGATGAGGACAACACATACAACCCAGAACTGTGGTCCAAGTTTGAGTGGGCTTGGGACGACGACGGCAATCTCTACTACTGCCAGTCGGCCTACAACGCTGCGACTGAGGAAGACGCTGTCGCGGCTGCACGTGCAGACGCCGACGACCTCGACGGTGCAGGGTGCGGCGGCTTCAGCTGGACATGGATGTACTAAAGCGCGGTCTCAGGCTGACTGTGTCAGCTTGAACCTCATGAAAGCGGGCGTCTGTGATGGCGCCCGCTTTTTTCGTTTAGACCCTTGTCACGGCGCGGCTTTATTAGAGATCGCGTCCTGGTCTCCGGTCACCTCAGCCCACATTCCGGGCAAGCCGGGGTGCTGTCCACCATCAAAACCGATAGGCGTACAGCCCAACTAGCCCGGGAGATACTGTGCTCACCACAGCCTTGATGGGCCTCGCGCTGACCGCCTCAGCTGCCGATGCCCCAGATACTCGGACACTCGCCATCCCCTACGAGGAGTACGACCTCGACAATGGCCTGCATGTCATCCTCAGTGAAGACCACTCGGTTCCCTTTGTTCAGGTGAACCTCTGGTACCGCGTTGGCGCCAAAGATGAGGTCGAGGGACGCTCAGGATTCGCACACTTGTTCGAGCACCTGATGTTCCAGGGTTCTGAGCACATGGATGGCGAATACTTCGGTCCGCTCCAGCGCATCGGCGCCCGGATCAACGGCACCACCAACATGGATCGAACCAACTACTTTGAGGGTGTACCCTCGGAGCAGCTGCCGCTGGCCCTGTGGCTTGAGGCGGATCGCATGGGCTTCTTGCTCCCGGCGCTCACTCAGGAGAAGCTGGACAACCAGAAGCTCGTCGTTCGAAATGAGCGTCGCCAGAGCTACGAGAACCGGCCCTACGGGATGACATGGTGGTGGCTGTTCGAGAACCTCTACCCCGAGGGGCATCCGTACCACATCCCGACGATCGGCAAGCACGAGGACATCGACGCGGCCAACCTCGAGGACGTGAAAGACTTCTTCAAGCAGTGGTACGTCCCCAACAACGCCTCGCTCTCCATCGCTGGTGACTTTGAGCCTGCAGAGGCCAAGGCCTTGGTAGAGAAGTACTTCGGTGACATTCCACGAGGTCCACAGCCTGAGCCGATCCTGTCGGTCGAGCCTGTGGTGCTCACGGACGAGACGGTGATTCGCAAGACCGACGATGTTCCGCACGACAAGGTGTGGCTCGCCTGGCACTCTCCGGCCCTGTATGCAGCGGGGGACGCTGAGCTGGACACGCTCTCGAGCATCCTGACCTCGGGTAAGGACAGCCGCTTGTACCGTGCGCTCGTCGAAGATCAGCAGATCGCTCAGACCGTCTCGGCCTACCAGGTGTCCATGCTGCTTGGCAGCTTCTACGTCATCGAGGCGACAGCTGTGGAAGGTCAAGATCCCGACGCCCTCGTCGCTGCGATCGATGAGCTGGTGGCAGAGGTGAAGAAGGAGGGGGTGACCGACGAAGAGGTCGCCCTGGCCAAGACCAACTGGGAAGCCAGCTTCTATCGGCGGATGCTCACCATCTCGAGTAAAGCCAACCAGCTCAACCAGTACTACGTGCAGACCGGCGAGACGGGCTACATCGGCGAAGACCTGGCTCGCTTCATGAACGTGAGCACGGACGGAGTCGCCACGGCGCTCGAGGGTCTGGGCTCCGGACGCGTTGTGCTCCACATTGGCCCAGAGAAAACCGTCGAAGGGGAGGAGAAGTGATGCGTGCGATTACTACACTGATGGTGTCCGGGCTCGCTGCAGGCTGCGTACCGAAGACAGGCGAGGTCACAGACACCTCGTGGCGAACACAGACGCCTGAGCCGCTGGCGCCGCGTGCCTTTCAGCTCCCAGAGGCTCAGACCGCGACCCTCTCCAATGGGGTTGAGGTGAGCGTGGTCGAGAACCACGAGATGCCGTTGGTCAATGTCCGCGTGGCGTTTGACCAAGGCGCGTGGACCGACAGTGCCGATGCGGTCGGCTTGGCCAGCGTGACCCTCGACATGCTCAACGAGGGCGCGGGCGAGTACGACGCGGCCGGCATCTCGAAGGCAGCCAAGGCCATCGCGGCCAACCTCAGCAGCGGTGCGGGTTCAGACTCCGCCAGTGTGTCGGTGGGTGTGCTCTCCAAGAACCTTGAGCCAGCTCTCGATCTGCTCTCGACGGTTGTCCTAGAGCCGACCTTTGAGCAGGACGACTGGGATCTCATGAAGATGGATCGAATCGCGGGTCTGGCCTCGGCTCGGAACAACCCGCGCTCCATCGCTGGTCGGGTTGCCGGACAGCTCCAGTACGGGGACAGCTACAAGGGCCTGCTCAAGACGGAAGACGCCTACGAGGCGATGACCACCGACGCCATGAAGGCATGGTGGGCGAGTCACCTGACGCCAGGAAACGCCCGCATCTATGTGGGCGGTGACACCACGCTGGAGACGGTCCTCCCCTTGCTCGAGTCTCGCTTCGGCGAGTGGTCTGGCGAGGCCTCAACGGCCACCAAGCCCGAGGCTGTCTTGCCCAACGTGGAGACGACCACGATCTTCCTGGTCGACAAGCCGGGCGCGCCGCAGTCGGTCCTCAACGCCTTCCTGCGTCTCGACCTGATGCCGACGGATGACGACTGGTTTGACGCCTACATGGCAAATATGATGTACGGAGGCATGTTCTCTGCTCGCATCAATCTGAACCTGCGCGAGGACAAGGGCTGGACCTACGGGGCCCGCTCCGGGCTTCGGTCGGACTACACCAAGGCGCTGTGGTCGGCGTCGACCTCGGTGAAGACCGACACCACTGCAGACAGCATCAGCGAGATCCTTCGCGAGGTGAGCGAGGCCTCTGCCGAGCGCCTGTTCACGACCGAAGAGCTCGAGAACGCACGGGGCTACCTGCTCGGCTCGCGGCCCGTCCGCTACGAGAACGCGGGTACGCTTCTGAGCGAGCTGCAGAGCAACTGGCTCTACGGCCTGCCAGCGGATTGGATCACGACGTATGCGGATAGCATTCGCGAGGTGAGCATCGACTCTGCGCAGGCGGCCTGGGATGAGCACATTAAGTCGGGTCCGCTCTCCATCCTTGTGGTGGGCGATAAGGCGACCATCATAGAGGGTCTGACGGCCCTGAAACTTCCCATCGTAGAGCTGGACTCTGACGGACAAGCACTGGAGACAAAGTGAGTATCGAGAGCGCATACATATGGATGGACGGCGAGTTCGTTCCCTTCCAAGACGCGAAGGTGCACGTGCTGAGTCACAGCCTTCACTACGGCCTGGGTGTGTTCGAGGGAATTCGCGCCTACGAGCAGGTCGGTGGTGGTGGTGGCGTGTTCAAGCTGGACGAGCACCTGCGTCGGCTGCTTGACTCCGCAAAGATGTGTCGCATGGATGTGCAGTACTCGCTGGAGGAACTCCGTGAGGCTTGCCTTGCCACGCTGGCGAAGAATGACTTCTCGAGCGCATACATCCGACCTCTGGTCTACTTGGGCATGGGTGGCATGGGTCTTGGGGCCCGCAACAACCCGGTTCACACCTCAGTCATCGTGTGGAAGTGGGGATCGTACCTGGGAGACGAGGGCATCAACAACGGCATCCGCGTCGCCACCAGCTCGTTCACGCGGCATCACGTCAATGCAAACCTCCAGCGCGCCAAGATCACCGGTCACTATGTGAACTCGATCATGGCGCGGTACGAGGCCAACGACAACGGCTACGATGAGGCCATCATGTTGGACCACTCGGGCTACGTTGCTGAGGGTACCGGCGAGAACCTGTTCATCATGCGAGACGGTGTCGTCAAGACCCCGCCCATTGTGAACATTCTTGGTGGCATCACTCGAAAGACCGCCATCCAGATCCTCGAGCATGAGGGCCTCAAGGTGCACGAGTCCTCCTTCGGTCGCGATGCACTCTACGTGGCGGATGAGATCTTCATGACGGGCACTGCTGCGGAGGTCACACCGGTTCGTGAAGTCGATCGCCGGCCTGTTGGTCCTCCAGGACCCATCACCAAGAAGGTTCAGCAGACCTACCTTGATGGTGTCCGCGGGAAGGTTGACTGGATGAAGCCCTTCATCACAACATACTGAGCGCCGCGAGCAAACTCAGCTCTGGCGCAGTAGTCCGAGCTGTCGCTCGATTTCAACCCACGCGGTGCCACCTCGAGAGGTGCGTCGCTCGACGGCTGTTTCCGGATCGAGCCAGCTGAGCGCCTCTTCAGTGAATGCCGGGTGGGCGTGCTGTAGGTCGTCCAGCGTGAGCTCAGCCAGGGTCTGTCCCTTGTCTTCGCAGAGCTTGACCAGGCCGCCGGCGACGTGGTGGGCCTCACGAAATGGGACGCCTTGCGCAGCCAGGAAGTCCGCCAACTCTGTGGTGAGGGCGAAGTCTCCTGTGAGGTCTGGCCCACCCTTCACGGTCATGGACTCAAAGCACCCAGCCGTCACGCGAACACACGCGATGGTGGTGTGCATGGCATCGAAGAGTGCCGAGCGGTCCTCTTGGAGATCTCGGTTGTAGGCCATGGGTAGACCCTTGGTCATGGTGATGAGGGCGTTGAGTGCACCCACCACTCGACCAGACTTGCCGCGAACCAGCTCAGGGGCATCGGGGTTGCGCTTCTGCGGCATGATGGATGACCCTGTCGACCATGCCTCACCGAGTCGAATCCAGTCGAACTCTCGGGTCGACCAGAGCACCAGCTCCTCGGCGATTCGAGAGAGGTGAACCATGCAGATGGTGGCCACGCTCGCGGCCTCAATGAGGTGATCGCGCGCAGCGACGGCATCCATTGCGTTCTCTGACACGCCGTCGAAGCTGAGCAGTTCTGCGGAGCGTACTCGATCGATGGGGTGTGGCGTTCCCGCCATGGCGGCAGCCCCCAGGGGGCTTCGGTTGACGCGTCGTCGCACATCGGCAACACGCTCGCGGTCGCGATGCAGGCTCCACGCATGGGCCAGCAGATGGTGACCGAGCCAGATGGGCTGACCGCGCTGCAGGTGGGTGAAGCCGGGGACCAGGGTTCGACCGTCAGCCTCAGCACGGTCACAGATCGACCGCACCAACCTGTCCAGGGACTCGTCGAGGATATCCAGCCGAGTCCGGAGCCAGAGGCGCACATCTGTGGCGACCTGGTCATTGCGGGAACGGGCGGTATGGAGCTTTCCGGCGAGTGCGCCGATGTGCTCACCCAGCTTGGTCTCAACGGCCATGTGGATGTCTTCGAGGGCGATGTCAGGCTGCCAGCCAGCCTCAATGTCGGCCTCAACTTTGGCCAGGCCATCACGGATTGTGGATGCCTCCTCGGGTGTGATCAAGCCGACTTCACCCAGCATGGTGACGTGGGCCATCGAGCCAGCGATGTCCTCGCGCCACATGAGCATGTCGGTGTCCAGGCTCTCCGAGAATGCCTGCATCTCGGCGCTGGGACCGCCCTCAAAGCGACCGTCCCACAGGGCCATTACTTGTTCTCCAACATGCGCTTACGGACCTGTGCAACTGTTCGATAGCTCAGACCGAACAGCTCCAAGAAGCCCTCTGCCGCCTTGCGGTCGAAGGTGTCACCCTCGGAGTAGGTCGCGAGACCTTCATCGTAGAGCGAGTAGGGAGATCGACGTCCCGTGATTCGGGCGAGGCCAGCACTGACGCGGAGGCGTACATCGCCGCAAACCGTCTCTTGAGACTTGAGCAGGAAGGACTCGAGGCACTCCCGGAGCGGCCCGTACCAGGTGCCATCGTAGATGATCTTCTCGTAGTCTTGGCTCAGCTTACGCTTGTAGTTGAAGGTCTCCCGGTCGAGGCAGATCCGCTCGAGCTCGGTGTGGGCCATGTGAATCAAGGTGGCCGCAGGCGCCTCGTAGACCTCGCGTGACTTCAGCCCTACGACCCGGTTTTCCACCATGTCGATGCGACCGACCCCAAAGGTTCCTGCGAGGTCATTGAGGTAGGTGATCAGCTCGACCCCGCCCATGGGGCGTCCATCGATGGCCACTGGGACTCCGTTCTCGAAGCTCATCATGACCTCGATCGAGCCCCGCGGTGCGTTGGCGGGGTCCTTGGTCATCAACCATGCATCGTCTGGCGGCTCGGCCCAGAGGTCCTCCATCTCGCCACACTCAATCGCACAACCCCAGAGGTTTTGATCGATGGAGTACGGCTTCTCCTTGGTGATTGGGATCGGAATTCCACGCTCGACGGCGTAGTCCACCTCGAGTTCGCGTGTGGTGAGCTCCCACTCCCGAAGCGGGGCGATGATCCCGAGTTCTGGGGCGAGGGCTTTGGCGGTGAGTTCGAAGCGAACCTGGTCATTGCCTTTGCCGGTGCATCCGTGAGCAATGGCGTCGGCACCGTGTTCCAGCGCCACCTCGACGAGGCGCGCAGACAGGAGTGGTCGTCCGAGCGCAGTGTGCATCGGGTACATGCCCTCGTACAGTGCGCTGGCTCGAACTGCAGGCCAGATGAACTCTTCGACGAATCGGTCGGTGAGGTCATCAACGACCGCGTGACTCGCTCCCGTGTTGAGTGCCTTGTTCTTGATGGCAGCGAGGTCTTCCCCTTGGCCGAGGTCACCCGTATAGGTGATGATCTCGGCACCGTAGTGCTCCGTGAGCCATGGGATCATGACCGAGGTGTCCAGACCGCCGGAGTAGGCGCACACGATCTTCTTGTACTGCTTGCTCATTTTGTCCCTCATGAGTGGGCGGCAAGCGTATCTCAAACGGCTTGTTGGGGCTGTGTCATCACCCAGAATTGACGAAGCCGGTGCTCACCACCGCAGGGGTGGGGCACCGGCTCGCATGAGATTGAAGCGGTTCTAAGCGGTACGACGCTCTTGAAGAATCCGGTCAACCTCAGGATAGACACGGTAGTGAGTGATCACCTCGCCAAAGGTGTTCTTCCACTGACGCACGCGCTCTCGGCTTACACCGAACCCATCTGCAATACGCTGGCCAGACTCGCCTCGGGCGAGTGCGGCCAACAGCTCACGGAACCGTGTACGGCCGTAAGACTTGATGAAATTACGTGCGACCCGCTCGCGACTTTTCGCCGATCCAGTGGTCATGGTTATCTCCTTCCAAAAGGAATTGCTGTTCCCTAAAATTTCCCTAAGTACCGGCTTACACCGGCGTTTTCCCTGTTTGGGCCTGTCAACCCAACGACATCATGACAGATATCCGTTGACATGTCAACGTATCGGTCAAGGTTTTCTTCGACTTTAGCCTCAGTCTGACATTTTTTGTTCGATCGATAGATCTTAAGTTTGCTCGATCAGGGTGGGCGCACGACCGTTCTGCGTCCCTTGACCCCTCCCTTGACGTGACCAGATCCCGTCGAAAGAATCCTGCTGGCGAGTCAATCCGATTGATAGATACTGCTGAATCGTCTGACTCCAGTGCTCCTGCACCGCCCCTGCGACGCGGGCCCTCGGACGGGGTGTTAGGTTTGGCCACGATGGATGCTGCCCTCCGAGCCACAGGATTAGGACGCCGCTTTGGGCCTCGCTGGGCTGTGGCTCGCGTCGACCTTGAAGTGGGACCAAGTGAGCGGTTGCTCATCATTGGACCAAATGGGTGTGGAAAGACGACACTGCTCAAGCTGATGTCGACGCTGCTGCCTCCGTCAAAGGGGTCGCTCGAATTCCCAGCCACTGCAGGGTCTCGCCGGTCAGAGATCGGCCTGATGGGGCACGACATCGGCATCTACGAGGATTTGTCTGCGCCAGACAATCTCGCTGTATTTGCGCGTCTCGGTGGATGCGATGCGGCACAGATTCCCCAGCTGCTGCAGACGGTTGGGTTGGGTGGGCGAATGGAGCCCGTGTCCCGCTTCTCCGCTGGTATGCGTCGACGGCTTGCCCTCGCGCTGCTTCTGCAGAAGCGACCCAAGCTCGCCCTGTTGGATGAACCCTTTGCTCAGATGGATCCGGGAGGCATCGCGCAGGTGTCCTCCGCCATCATGGCGCTCCCCGGTGCAGTGGTGATTGCCAGTCATCAAGTCACACACGCAGCTCCCCTGGCCACCCGGGCCATCCTTATGGACGAGGGCCAGATTCGCTGGCGAGGCCGGGCGGATCAAGCGGAAGCTGCCTGGCGGGCGCTGCATCGCGAGCGAGGTGAACTGTGAAGACCATCCGCGATGTGCTCTGGAAAGACCTGCTCATCGAGTGGCGTGCACGGTCTCGCACGGTCGCACTCCTCAGCTTCGCCTACACCATTTTGCTGCTGTTCGCTTTCGCCATCGGTCCGGATGCCGCTGCACTTCGGCAGCACGCGGGTGCATACCTCTGGCTTGGTCTGCTGCTGTGCTCCAGCTTGCTCCTCGATCGAACCATGCGAACCGAGTTTGAGGCTGGCGCCATCCAGAGTCTCATGTTGGTCCCAGTGTCATCGAGTGGACTGTTCTTCGGTAAAGCGCTGGCCAATACACTGCAGCTCTGGCTGGTCGGTGCGGTCAGCGTGCCCCTGGTGTTCGTGGTCTGCGATGCGTCACTCACGGAGTCTGTGGGGTTGATGGCCCTCACCCTTGTGATGGGTGCAGCAGGCCTGGCCGCCCCTGGGACGCTGTATGCCGCGATGATTGCGCGTCTGAGCGGGCGCCAGCTTCTGCTGCCGCTCATGCTCTTTCCTCTGGTGGTGCCGGTCGTCGTCGCTGCCGTTAAGAGCACGTCCCTCGTGATGCTCGGTGACCCAATGGACCAAATCGGATCATGGCTCGTCCTTCTGGGTTGTTTCAATCTGGTGTACTGGAGCTTGTGCGGGATCCTCTTCGGGCGGGTGGTAGAAGCATGAATCAACGCTGGGAAATCTGGGTCGGCTTGCTGGGCACCGTGATGCTCGTATGGGCGCACTACACGGGTCTCTTTGTGTCGCCGCCTGAGGCAATGATGGGTGATGTTGGTCGCATTCTCTATGCCCACGTACCGACGGCATGGGTTGGTCTTCTGACCTACTTGGTGGCCTTCATTGCTGCGATCGGTGCACTGGCCACGGGTCGGGCGGCCTGGGACGCGATGGTTGAGGCCACGGTCGAGGTCGGCCTGTTGCTCAACGTCCTCTTGCTCATCCAGGGTAGCCTCTGGGCCAAGCCCACATGGGGTGTGTACTGGACCTGGGATCCACGGCTCACAACCTGCGCCATCATGGTGGTGGCCTTCGGTGTGGTCCTTGCCCTTCGGCGGCAGATCGATGCGCCAATGCGGCGGCTCACCATTTCATCGGTCGCCACAATCATTGCGTTTGTGAACGTCCCCATTGTGTACCTGAGCGTGAAGTGGTGGAAGACCCTTCACCAGCCATACTCGAGTCCAGAAACGGTGGACTCTGCCATGGTCACGCCTCTTCGAGTGGCGGCCTTTGGCATGTTGTTTTTGGCCACGGCATTCGTTGTCCGTCGGTGGCGTATAGGACTTGTCGCGCTGCAGCGTGATTTTGAGGCACCGGATCTTCCCGAAGCCTCAGCACCCCTGAAGGTGGAGGACTGAGATGACCGGAATGATTCAAGGTGGCTGGGAGTTTGTCTGGTTGGTGTATGGAATCACCTGGGCAGGGCTCATCGGCTACGGTCTAAGCCTCGCCAGAAAGGATGCGCGCGCGTGAGCGAGAACAACGCCGGACAACGCCGACTCGCCCTTGTCGTGTCGCTCCTCGTCGCTGGTGCGGCCCTCGCTTTTGTGTCGTTCGGGAACATCGGCGAGAACCTCGTCTACTACTGGAACCCGACTCAACTCGTGGAGGCGGGAAACAAGTCCATCGGTGCGACCATCCGGCTCGGCGGAGTGGTGAAGGACGGTACGGTGGACTGGCAGCCGGACGAGGAAGCCCTCGCCTTTGTGGTGTCGGACGGGACTGAAGAGGTGAGCGTGCAGTGCTCTGGCGCACCACCACAGATGTTCCGAGAGGGCATCGGTGTCGTCGTCGAGGGCACAATGACCCAGGGCGGCGTGTTCAAGTCGAGCCGCCTGATGGTCAAGCACTCTAACGAGTACAAAGCCCCGAAGGAGGGTGCCTCAGTTGAAGACCTTTATGACACCGTGGAATCGCTGTGATTCCTGAACTCGGACGCGCCGCAGTTTTACTGGGACTCGCCGCCTGCTCGGTGGGTGCGGTCACGGGCATGTGGGCTGGCAAGACTGGTCGCGAGGACGTCTGGCGATGGACACGGTGGATGGCTCTGGCGTTCATGATCTCCATCGCGGTCGCTACGGGGTTGATGGAGTACGCGCTCATCACCCACGACTACTCCGTGAAGTATGTCGCTGAGGTCGGCAGTAACGAGACCCCACTGGCCTTCACCATCGTGTCGCTTTGGTCATCCTTGGACGGCTCAATCTTGCTCTGGGCACTCATTCTCGCCATCTGGGCGGCTGTGTTTGCCGTGAAACTTAAGGACTCCCATCCTGAGCACGCACCCTGGGCCTTGGGCAGCATCCTCCTCGTCGGTGTCTTTTTCACCTTCCTGGTCAGCGGGATTGCAAACCCTTTCGAGCGGGTCCCGAGTCCCCTCGACAATGGACCTGGTCCGAACCCGCTACTGCAGAACCACATCTTGATGATCGTGCATCCGCCGACCTTGTACCTCGGGTATGTCGGCATGACCGTTCCCTTCGGAATGGGGTGTGCTGCGCTTTTGAGTGGACGGATGCCGACCAGCTGGGCCCGCGCGATGCGGCGATGGATGCTGGTGCCATGGGCGTGTCTCACGGTCGGGATCATCCTCGGTGGATGGTGGAGCTACGAGGTGTTGGGCTGGGGTGGCTACTGGGCCTGGGACCCTGTCGAGAACGCCAGCTTTATGCCGTGGCTGACGGCGACCGCGTTCATCCACTCGAGCATGGTCATGGAGCGTCGCGAGCACCTCAAGGGCTGGACCATCACCCTGGTGATGGCCACGTTCTTGCTGACGCTCCTCGGCACCTTCATGACCCGGTCAGGTGTCTTCAACTCGGTCCACAGCTTCACGCAGTCGCCCATCGGGCCCGTCTTCTTGGGATACCTCGGGGTGATGTTGGTGGTGAGCGTGCTTCTTCTCGCGGCTCGGGTTGACACGCTCTCGCCTCCGACGGCGAAGCTCGAAGGGCCATGGTCTCGGGACATGGCATTCCTAGGGAACAACCTGCTCTTTGCAGCGTTTACCTTTACGGTCCTTCTCGGCACGGTCTATCCGCTGCTCAACGAGGTCATGACCGACGTTCAGATCTCCGTAGGTGAGCCGTACTTCAACCGCATGAGTGTGCCCATCTGCCTGGGCATCCTGTTCTTGATGGGGGTGGGCCCAGCCTTGCCATGGGGGCGTGCCACGTTTTCTACGTTGGTGTCGCGCCTCGCTGTTCCGTCAGGACTTGCCGTCGCCATCGCCATTGGCTGCGTAGCGACCGGACTCCGCGAGTGGGTGGCCATTCTGACGTTTGCGCTGTCTGGTTTTGCAGGTGCCGTCACACTGAGAGAGCTCACCGAGCCTGGGCGGCAGCGTGCATCCAAACTCGGTGAACCCCTGCTCAGTGCGCTGATGCAGACATGGCGCACGGGTCACCGGCGCGCTGGTGGGTACGTCGTCCACTTTGGTGTGGTCATGATTGCCGTCGCCATCGCTGCGTCCAGCGTGTACCGGTCAGAGACCGAGATGACCATTCGAGAGGGCAAGACCAAGTCCTTCATGGGATACGACATCACCTACACCGGCACAGAACGGCTGGACGAGCCCCACCGGTGGTCGAGGGTGGCGCGGTTTGACATCGACAAAGATGGTGAGAACCTGGGGCAGGCTGAACCCCGCCTGAATCACTACAAGAAGATGAACCAATCCATCGGAACGCCGACGGTGATGTCCGGGCTCGATGAGGACCTCTACCTCTCTCTCGTTCAGGTTGATCCTGAGGGAAAGATGGCGAGTCTGAGCGTCGTCGTTGAGCCCCTTGTCATCTGGTTGTGGGCGGGTGGCGGCGTCATGCTTTTAGGTTGCGTCATTGCTGGCTGGCCGACCCGTAGGCGTCGGGAAGACGCAGCGTGAATTGGCGCGTACTGATTGCGGGGGCGGTCGTGACCGTGCCCCTCGTCTCTCTGTTGGCGGCTGGGTTCGGGCGCGACCCCAAGTTGCGCTCGAATGCGCTCGAGGGACGGGACGCGCCCAGCTTCAGCCTGAGGACAATCGATGGCGAGCCCTTCTCGCTGGCTGATGCCAAGGGCAGTCCTGTGGTCGTGAACTTCTGGTCCACTTGGTGCCAGCCGTGCAAGATTGAGCACCCAGTGCTCATGGATGCGGCAGAGGCCTATGGTCCTGCCGGTGTTCATTTTGTAGCGGTCATCTACCAAGACGATGTGTCCAAGGTGCGTGCCTACCTCAATCGAGCAGGTTCGCACTGGCCGACACTGGAAGACCCAGGAGGACGAACCGCCATCGCTTATGGCGTGGCAGGTGTACCGGAGACCTTCTTCATCGATAAAGATGGAGTCATTGTGCGAAAGGTCTCGGGGCCGGTGAGCCAGCCCATCATGGTCACCACACTTGAGGAGATGCTGTGAGGTCACTTCTCTTGGCGCTGGCCCTGTGTGCAGCCACACCAGCGGTGGCCGCGGGGGACGATGCGGACATCGTGGAGGAGCTTGCCAATGCGCAGTTGCCGGATCCCCCGATGGAGGATCCGCCAGAGGAAGCGACGGCGGTGGCGCGGACCGAGCGTCTGCAAAAGGCGCTTCGGTGCCCGGTCTGCCAGGGCTTGAGTGTCGCCGATTCACCTGCGGATGCCGCACGAGCGATGGGTAATCGCATCGAAGAACTGGTCCTTCAGGGGTACACCGAGGACCAAATCACCGAATATTTTGTGGACCGCTACGGTGCATGGGTGGAACTTGAGCCGCCCAAGGAGGAGCACCAGACGCTCTTCATCGCGCCCTTTGTCGGGCTCAGTCTTGGCGTGCTCGTGCTGCTGGTATGGGCGCGGCGTCGCGAAGACGGCGAGCCGGAAGCGGTCCCATCGTACAGTCCTGATCCAGCCCTCTCACAGTACCGGGACCGCATTCTTGCTGAGCTCGATGAGGAGGCGCTGTGAACTGGACCATTTGGGGCGCACCGATGGCCGTTTTGGCCGTTGGGGTTGTCGTCGGCTTGATCCTGGCGCTGAGATCGTCTGGGCAAGAGCGTCGGGATCCCAGGGCTGAACTTGCGGCCAAGAAGGATGCCCTTGTCGATGAACTTCGCGCGCTCCGGGCGGATCGGGGCAAGCTCTCGGCAGCAGAATTTGATCGGCGTTGGGCGGTGTTGCTGGACGATGCTGCACGGGCGCTCAGGGCCTTCGAGCAGTGGACGGAACCCGATGTGCAGGAGTCGTCGCCGGAGGTCGCAACATCCGAGGGACGATGGGGCCGTCGTGCTGCATGGGCCGTCGTCGTCACAGTGTTCTTCGCTGGGCTTGGGGTGACCCTACAGACTGCCAGTCACGAGCGTCAGGAAGGCGCCACAATGACCGGTGGAGATCTCGTCAGCGGCTCGCCGCTCTCAAAGATTGTCGCGGACCTCGAGGCCAAGGTTCAAGCAAATGCCGAAGACCTCGACTCGCTCAATCAACTGGCCTACATCGCGATCAACCGCGGTGATCTCGGTGCGGCGATGGGGTGGTTGGACAAAGCGCGCGCACTGGCGCCAGAGCACCCGGAAGTTCGTACCCACATGGCGATTCTTCAAGCCTCGGTCGGGATGACCTCTCGCGCTGAAACGGAGCTTGACGCTGCACTGTCTGTGGATCCCACCCTGAGCAAGGCTCTGCTCTGGAAGGGCTTGTTGGCCCTCAGGGCCGGTGAGCGAGAGAAGGCCGTTACAGCACTCGAGGGTGCCCTCGAACATGCCACGGATGGAGAGTCTCGGCTCATGGCTACACAGACACTGGCGGAGGCGCGGAAGCCCCCGCCTACGGTCAAGCTTCGTGGCAGCATCACTGTGGCTGACGGTGCGAACAAGCCGCGAGGCGGCGTACTGTTTGTGATGGTTCGTCGGTCTGCGTCTGCGGCTGGACCGCCAGTTGCAGCGGTGCGACTGGACCCGCGCGGCGTTCCCGGTACGTTTGTGGTCACTGACCGCGACCTCATGATGGGCGGCCCGTGGCCCGATCAGGTTTGGATAGAGGCCCGTCTGGATTCGGACGGGGATCCGTCAACAAAGGGCGCGTCAGACCTGCGGACTGAGCGACTCGGTCCATTTGAAGCCGGTGCTGAGGGTCTTGAATTGGTCTTGGCGGGAGGCACACCCTCGATGGGGTCGACGACCCATGCGTCTGGAACAATCCGGTGGGGTGACGGTGTGACCCCCGCTGAAGCGGGAGCGGTGTTTGTCATCATTCGCCGAACGCCCACGCCCGCTGGACCACCGGTTGCCGCCCTTCGCCTGAGCCCATCGGCCGTGCCCGGAGCCTTCTCGGCGACCGACAGCGATCTCATGATGGGTGGGTCGTGGCCGGATGAGGTTTGGATTCAGGCTCGCGCTGATGCCGATGCCAACGCGATGACCAAAGAGGCTGACTCGCCACAGAGTGGGGTGATTGGACCCATCAGCCCAGGAGCCACGGAGATTGAACTGGTTTTGGCGCAACCTTAAGCAGAGTTCTCCTGAACAAAGGCCAAGAGTTCGCTCAGGGAGAATGGCTTGGTGATGCGAGGGATGGCCGAAGTCTCATCGGCTGGTGTGCTCCCGCCCTTGGCGTACCCACTGATGAGTGCGATGGGCGCAGCGTGTCCTTGTTCGTTCATCTTTTCGGCCAGTTCGAATCCACTCATGGTGGGCATGACCACGTCGGACAAGACCAGGCAATAGTCTATTTCCTTGGTGAGGAGCGCGAGGGCCGCTTCTCCCGAGGCCACTGAATCCGTGGTGTAGCCACCCAAACTAAGCATCTCGCAGACCGTGTCTCGGACATCCGGGTCGTCTTCGACAACCAATATGGGTGCGCCCATTACCATCGACTTCACTGGCGAGATCGGGGGCGGCTGGTCAGGTACGGAGAGGAGTGTGGGAAGGTGAACTTCGACACAGGTCCCCGTCCCAGGTGTGGAGTCAATGAATACATCTCCACCGAGCGCTTGAGCTACACCGTAGATAATGGACAAACCCAGTCCTGTTGAACCTTTCCCTTTCCGTGTCGTGAAGAAGGGCTCGAAGACGCGCGTTCGGGTGTCAATATCCATTCCCTCGCCGTTGTCTTGAACCCAGAGTACGATCATCGGGGTCCCGCTATCCATGGGCGGACGCGCCTCGACCCCGATGTCGATCCGTCCCGACTCACCGATTGCATCTTTGGCATTCGCCATCAGGTTCAGGATGATGCGCTCTATTTCGATGGGGTCAGCATCGACCCAGGCGTCATCTGCGATGGGGTGTAGCTCGAGGTGAATGCTCTCCTCGAGGCTTCGGCGAAGTATTGGGTACAGGTCAGTGATCAGCTCAGCCAGCCGTACATTCTTGCGGACTCGCGGGGCTCCGCGCGTGAAAGTCATGAGCTTCACGGTCAGCGATGCTGCCCGCTCACCTGCCTCACGAATTCGTTTGAGGTGAGCTTGGATGGGGTCGTTCTCATCGGCCTTGTGCTCGAGGAGCTCCGCCCCGCCGAGGATGGTGGTGAGTAGGTTGTTGAAGTCGTGCGCGATGCCACTGGACAGGCGGTTCAGTGCGTCCATCTTTTGGACCTGAAGCAATCGACGCTCTGAGTCGTGTCGAATCATTGCTGAGTCAAGGAGGTTTGCTGCCACTTGGATGGGCCACTGAGCTTCAGTCGGACCAAGCCAGTCTTCGTCACAGAGGACCAGTACGGTGACTGGAGTGTGCGGACCTCGAGCCGCCACGAGCACATCTGGGACCGGGGTACTCAGCTCGCGGGCGAGCGTCTCTCTGTGATGGGTGACCAGCACCTGAAAGGTGCCCTGAGATACAAGTCGAGCGGCTTGTGTGGACAACACCTCTGCTGGTGGATCTGAGTCACCCAATCCGGCCGTCGCAAGCATTCGCCCGCCTCGACCAATGATGAGTACGATGCTCGCGTCGAGGATGTCCCTGAGCCCGACGGCGACCTCAGCGGCGAGGGCCGCTGGCTCGCGGTGGCTCACCAGGTTTCTCGCCATGATGCCCAATCGATCGGACCGGTCCATTCGTTTCTGCTCAGCCGCTTGACGACGCTCGACCTCAGCGAGGGCAAGCTCGGCTTGAGTCGCATGAATTTCCGCCCGCTCGATCGACAGGGTGAGAAACTCCACGCCGAAGTAGGTCAGCCCGGCGGTGCCGAGCAGTGTACACGAGGTCATGATGAGGTTGGCAGTGGATGTTGGCTCGTACAGTGGGGGTGGCATGACTCCGGACCTCAGCAGCCAAGAAGACACGAGCACGCTGATGCAGGACACTGCACTGATTCCGAGAGCCGTCCGTCGACCGAGTAAGAAGCCCGAGGCCAAGATGAGATTCACGAAGGAGATCAGCATCTGCTCGGTCACGGTTCCAGTGGCCAGGACCACACCAACCTGACTGAGGTATGTGGCGATGATGAACAACCAGGAGGCCAGACGCGGTCGTCCACGACGCGCGAGTCGCCATACGGCGGCGTAAATGAGGGAAAATAGGGCCGGACCCGGCAGGTAGATCACCAACTCTGAGGTTGGTACCACGAAGACGAAGAGGACCGCGGCCAGGACTGTGGTGGCCAAGATGAGTACGGCCACCTGCACCACAAAGTCAGGCGAAGGCGAACGCGCTTCTCCTAGAAGGCGTGGCATCGACGGGTTGGGGGAATCCATTTCCCCCGATTATCACATGCTGTCGCCGACAGCCTCGATGTCTGAGCAGTCGAGGTACTCGTCAGCAATGCCATCACAGTCGTTGTCGACGGCGTCGCAGATCTCAGCGGCCTCCGGGCCAACGACGGCGTTGTCGTCGTTACAGTCGCCTTCGGTGGCATAGTACCCGTCGCCATCGATGTCTCGGTAGAGGTCGTCGGAGCCTTCGTGAGAGTCACAGTCAAAGATCTCGAGCGTCGAGTGCTCGAAGAGTTCGCATTCGGTGCTGTCAGTCCATACCTGCACGACCTTTTGGGGTGCGGCTGGCGTCCACCAACTCAGGTCGAGACAATCCCACGCCTGAATCCGCTCGCGCGCCATGCCATCTCCACCACTGAGGCCCTGCGCCTTGCCCAGACCACTGCTGTCGTCGAAGGTCAGCGTGGTTTCCCAATCAGGTGGAATTGCAGTAGGAACACGGTTGATGTCCGCTTCTTCACTGCTACAGGCGCCGGACTCTTCGGCCTCATCACCGCAGGCCGTGAGGGCCAGCATCGAACAGAACAGTATTGATCTCATCATCAGATTCTCCTACCGCAGGCCAACGAAGAGGTTGGCATCGCAGTGTCTGCCCTCGACCTCGGCGCTCACTGTGTCGCCGGTCGGGAAGTTCAGGTCGACATCGGCCTTGATGAAGCCGATGGCGTTCGAGAAGATGTGCACGTGCCCGGATTCGGTCGTGTATTCGTGGACTGCACCGTTGTCTGTGATTGCCGCGAAGGAGTCAACCACGTAGCGGTCGGGTGTCTCTGCATCGACGTGTGTCCATGTGCTGAGAACCCAGAAGTCATTGCGCTCGGGTGGGTCTGCTGAGCGAACCGCCTCGCAGAGATTTGGCAGATCGGACATCACGAGCATGGCGTGGCCGCTGTCGTTTGTATTGAAGATCACGCTCTCAGGCTTACCGAGGTGGTGTCCATCAATTGAGTCGAGGCTGTTGTCACAGCCGACGAGCGATCCTGCGAGGATGAGGAATGTGAGACCGAGGCGGTGCATGGCAGACTCCAGTGTCGAGCTCCATCCATGAGGGAGGACGGAGGCCTTCTGGATGAGACTACCAATTGCAAGTGCCCTTGACAAGGCAAGGGCACTATTTTGAATTCACTTTAAGTAATTGTCGGAACTACTTGCTTAGATGGAGAGACTCCTCATTGCGCGAAGCAATGTTCGGTATCTCGTTTTCGATCGCTGCCTCGATGGCCGCCAGGTCTGTTGACTGTGGCTTCGGCTCCGGCTGGATTCCTTTGAGAACGACGTCCTCCCAGCGCTCACCGAGGAATGCGAGCACGTGACGCATGACCACCTCGGGGTGGGCGATGAGATCTTCGTATTGGATCTCCAGGTAACGGTCCGGGTAGCGTGCCCCCTGTTGGCGGATCGCATCCACAACATGGACCCAGTATTCGGCGGCAGCCTTCGGATCCTGGCAGCACCAGACCTTTTCACCTGTGGACGGATCGATCCAGTCGCGGCCCAGCAGACTCGACACCACATCTCGGCCGTCTCGAACCACGTGGATGAAGCGCGAGCGAGGGTAGAGTCTGGCCATGGTTTCGAGATGAAGCAGGGTGTGGGGTGTTGTCTCGACCTGACGAGGGGTATCGACTGTGGTCGCCTGACCCAGGAGACCCTTGATGAAGCCGCGGACTGCGTCATCGAGCTGTTGCTCGCCGATACCCGCAGCCTCCAGGTCACCAGCCATGCCAGACCACCACTCGTTTCGAAGTGAACAGATGATGGGTATGAGCTTGCTTTCCTCGCCAGCTTCCATGCTGCTATGAGCGTCGAGCGCTCCCTGCAGGCTCCGAACACCAGCATCCCAGGTACCACCGATGAAGACTGGAGATGCCGTATCGGCAGCGATGGATTCTGCACCGAGTGCTTGAAGTGTTCGTCTGACGACGTCACCAATACCTGGTGCCACCTGCTCTGCGCGAGGCTCGAGCAGCGACTCGATCATATCTCCCCAGCCCGCTGTCACGCAGTGGGTGACCAGCCGTACTGTCTTTGGTCCGTCGACAGGGGATGGCTTGGCGATGGCCGGAAGTGGTTGTCGCGAGACGATGGCACCCAGTCCACCCCAAGGTCCTGGACCTGACAGAGGCTTGCCGGTGTACAGACCAGCCATGGCCAGCAGCTCGAGCATCCGTAGGTTGCGATGCATGGATGCTTGGAGGCCGTTCTCTTGGAGATCGTGTGCGCGACTGACGAACAGCAGGGCGTCTTCGAGGCGACCCATCTCTTCGCATGCCGATGCTGCAAGCATCCACGCGTCGGCGATGTTGGCTTCCATGTACGGCATCAGCGGCTCAAGGATTCGAGCGCCATCTCCTGACTCCAGCCAGCATTCCATTAGGCCAAGTGTGGCTTCCGCGTGTTCAGGATCCGACTCAAGCGCGGCCTCGAACGCCAGTTGCGCACCATCCACGTCACCGCGGGTGAGACGAACAGTTCCGAGCCGAGTGTTGGCCGCCCATGTGGTCACGCCGGGAAGGCTATCTCGAGCCGATATTTCGGCGTCGTGGGTGACACATGCAAGGAATGCTGCCTCGGCGCGCTCGAGGCACGTCTGCTGGTGCTCGCGCTCAAGCGAGGTCATCCCGGCGTTCTCGACGATCACGCCCTGTAGCATGTCAATGTTCGGGTGATGAATGCCCCAGTCGAGGGCCTGTCCAATGGTGCCCAGTGCCTCTCTGGGTTGCTTGTCAAGGATCTGGATGTGTGCCCTTAGGGTGACCACCTGGACCACATCTGCGTGGTCCGGGGTGAGCTGTCCCCAGATCTTCTCGACCGCCTCGCGCGCACCATCCAGATCGTTGTCGTGGTAACGATCCCAGGCTTGAATCAGCAGCCCATCAATGGCGCTGTTGACGACGGGTGTATCGGACTTTTGTGGAGCAGGGGGCTCTTGTCCGGGTGCGACGAAGAACGTGGTCTCCTCGGCGGATACCTCGGTCTCGGCCTCGACATTGATGTCTTCAGCAGCAGGCTCGGCCACCTGATTTGTGGCTTTGACGATGGGTGCGTCGATCACCCGTACACGGCGTGCACGCATGGCGATCCATCCGTTCACACTCTCGGAATCCCCCACGTCCCATCGCAAATCAATGGTGCGTCGGAGGAGGCGAGGCATTCTGGCGACGCTGTCATCGTCCAAACTCGCGGGCTCAAATTCGCCCTCGATCCGAACCAATGGCAGGTACCCGCAGTCGAGTCCGCCGGCCTCGATGGCAGCGCGGATGATCTCACCTGAGCCCTCAGCGAGCTGCTCATCGGCATCGAGGACAAGAACCCAGTCGCCCGTTGCGTGCCGTATGGCAGCAGTCCTGGCCTCGGCGAGGTCTCCCGCCCACTGGTAGGGAATCATCTTGGCGCCGTTACTCACCGCCCACTCACCCGCGCCATTCAGCTTGCCGGTGTCGAGGATGATGACTTCGTCAACGATGCCGCTCGTCGAGCGGATACATTCAGGTAGGGTCGGCGCTTTATCTTGCGCAATTACACACAGAGAGATGGTGGTCATGGATGCCTCCAACAACCCCTGTCGGTCCTCGAATTCGAGACTTCAGTTTATTTTTGGGTGATCTCCATTTTTTTTGGAGGACGAAGGTTTATGCTTGTGCCCTCGGGAGATTGAGTGGGCAGCAGAATGACCATGACGACCTTGGCAGATGGCACACGTGTGCACTGTCTCCAGCCCAGTGAGGCCAAGGTCTTGGATGGTCACATCGAGGGCTACATGAACCACGGAATTCATGTCGAGCCCGGTCACATCGTGTTCGATGTGGGCGCCAACATTGGCTTGTTTGGCTTGCGCATGGCCCAACGATGTCAGGGTGACATACGCCTCATTGCATTCGAGCCCATCCCGGACATCCGAGCCTGTACAGAGAGGAATCTGGCCCAATGGCCCAGTGCCACAGTCCTCCCATACGGTGTGTCTCGTGCACCCGGTGAGGCTGTCTTTACGTTCTTCCCGAATGCGCCCTCGCTGTCGACTGCTCGCGAGGATGACTGGAATGTTCAGGATGGCGCCTTTGAAGAGGCGGTGGCTGGAAATACGCGTCATGCGCCCATGTGGTACGCACGGTTCTTGCCGCGGTTCCTTGCAGGCCCAATCGCTCACTATCTCCGCAAGGACACCGTGGAGGTTCAGTGTGAGCTGGTGACGTTGTCCGATGTGATCCGCACCCATGAGATTACACGGGTCGATCTCCTCAAGATTGACTGCGAGGGCGCGGAGGAAGAGGCGCTGTTGGGCCTGATTGAGGCGGACTGGGATCTCATTCAGCAGGCTGTCATCGAGGTCCATGACATCGACGGACGCCTACAGAGAGTCGTTGATCTCTTGTCGAGTCATGGTCTCACTGAGCAGGTGATCGAAAAGGAAGAGGCGTTGGAGAATACGCTTCTCTCCAACGTGTACGCGCACCGTCCCCGAACATAAGTCTTGTGGGTCTGCGCGTTGCTCGGGGCCCGATAACGAAAAGCCCGGGACATCGCCCGGGCTTCACTCAACGGTAGGGTTCAGCCTACTCTTCTTTCTCTGCTGCAAGGGCTGCTTCGGCTTCAGCCTCGGCCTCGGCCTCGGCCTGCTCCTCGGCCTCACGGTCAGCAATGATGCCGTCCTGTACAGAGGTCATCTGCTCAGGGGTCATCTCGATGCCGAACTGGCGCACAGCCTTCAGCTTGTCGCCGATGAAGCCGACCAGAACCAAGCGATCTGTCATGGAGAAGTTGCCATCCAGAACAGCTTCCTCTTCGAGCCAGAACTTCAAGGTGACGGAATCCATGCCTCCGCGGAAACGCTGCGTGGAGCCATTGTCGACGATTCCGACCTTGACGCCAGTATTTTTACCAGTGGCCACCCAGCCTTCCTGCTTGTTGCCGATCTCGCCCAAGTTGTCTTCGAGTGAAGACTCGATGAAGACCTTCGTTGGCGCCAGCTCAGTGCTGCCCTCAGCAGTCCAAGACTCGTGAGCATCGATGGCTTCGCCGATCTTCTTGGCCACAGTCTCAGCGGTGTCCCCATTCTCGTAGGTCCAATCCTCACCCTCGGTGAATGTCACTTCGTTGCCGTTCTCCTTGAGTACGATTTGAAGTCCGCTCACGCCGTTGCCTTCGTTTGCGGCCCGGCCACCCAAGGTGTTGCGCTGGTTACGCCGTCCGGGTTCACCAAGGATGCTGAGCACGAGCCTGGCGTTGATGGCCTCGGCGTCGTTCTCACCAGACGGGAGGCGTGCGGAGAGTTCACTGGGGATGACCATGCCCTTCCCGGTGAGATCATAGGCTGCACGGTCTGGATTCTCGATGGCTGGACCAAGGGTTCCGAGTACGTCCTCGATGCTCTGGTTGTACTTGAGCGTGAGGTAGGCGTCGGGGGTCAGCTGCTCGGGAGTATCCATCGCAGTCTTGGCCGCAGAGCCGGAAACGGCCGTGAGGCTGAGGAAGGCGAGTAGCCCCAGAGCGGGAACAACCACGTTCTTAGGACCGTCGGATTTTGAGGTGAACAACAGACCTGCCGCCCAGACTACGCTGTATGCGAGGCCGACCACCATCATCAAATAAGCCATGGATTTCTCCTGTATAGGCCAAAGTTCTACACCCATGCGCGCGTGCGCGTCGACCCCTTCGGGGCGCTCCACACAAACAATTTGCGGGACTCACACAACCCGATCCTCCACCGAGGAGGGGGGTGAAGCTGGCCCTACGACCCTGCTCTTCTGCGTCGTCGACCGACCCACAGGCCCAGGGCGGCGCCAAGGATGCTGAGCTGGAAGAGCCCGCATCCGACGCGCCATGACCAGGGCTCGAACCGCCACTCGACACGGTGATCGCCAGGCGGAAGGAGCACCCCTCGGAAGACGCCGCCCACCCGCAGTGCCGCCGCTGGTTTACCGTCGACGTTGACCGTCCAGCCAGGGTGCCATGCGTCGGTGAGGACGGCGAGACTGCGCACGGCTGCGGATGATGTGAAGGCCACCGTGCGCGAGGTCGAGACGAGATCGCGGACAGGAATCACCTCGCCGCTTCCGTCCAGGGGCGCGCCGATCCATTTGCGGCCCCGTCCTTCAATGGGGGGACGGGCGGGTGCGCGCGGATCGGAGGTGATGCGCTCCAGTGCGATGTCTGCCGACGGAACATCCTCGGCAGCCGTCGCCAACCAGGCTCGAGGCATCGCATCGGGGATGGTCCGTGCGAAGACGGGCGCTTGGCCCAGATCGAGCGCGGGTTCGACGGGTGTCGTGCTGACCACAGCGTTCACTCCCGCGAACCGGAGCAGGTTTAGCGAGGGCAGGGTGTCGATGCGGAACCAGGGGCGGACAGGTCGTGGGTTGAGGGCCGTCTGCAGTCGCTCGGTGTCCACGGAGACCGGGAGGTCGTAGCCCCTGAGATCGGACAAACCCGCCAAGGCGCCCGTGTTGGGCTGAATCGCCCAGTCGAGACCAATGATGCGCCCATCGCCCACCGCATCGCGCAAGGTTGCCGTCCACGGCGCAGGACTGGGGTCGTGACGCTCGGGTGCGAGCGACCCCTGATCATGGCGAACAGCCCAGAGTCCGGTTGCGACCACACCGACCCACACCATCGGCCCCCAGCGGCCCGTCCGCACCAGTCCAGCCATGATGGGCAGGATCAGTGCCGAGAGACTGGCCAGTCGGGCGTTGTTGATCGGACCGAGGGTTCCAATCAGCGCCAGTACGACGCCAGAGCCCCAGATCAGTAGGATGACCTTGGCACTCCGTTCTCGTTGGACTGCAGCCCAGATACACAGCGCGAGAACCGCCACTCCGGGATTCAGTCGACCGTCCGCCCAGCTGAGCGGCGCAGAGTTCCAGGTCTCCGTCGCGGGATGACCGAGCCATCCGGGCCAGATCAGATCGAGTAACTGTCGGGGCGCGAGTGCGTTCCCACCATGGTGCGCGATGGTGGCTGAACGACTGACTTCCTCCGCGAATGGAAGCCAGATGGGCGCGGCCAGGAGTATGCCGATGCTCATCCAGTAGAGCGCGGCCCACCAGCGGACCCGAATGAGCAACCACAGAGAGGAGAGCGCCAGCACGTGAATCGCCGTTTGTGGATGCCCACCCGTCAGCACGGCGGCCGTGGCCAGTGCCAGTCCCAGTCCACTCCGTCGCTCCATGGCCACGAGCAGCCAGGGCCACCAGACCACGGTGGCTGCATGGGGGTGAAGGAGCCACACGGACACAAAGGGCGCCGTCATGCCGCCCGTGCCCGCGATGGTGGCGCCCCAGACGGAGGCTCCGAGTTGCCGTGCGAGAGAGGCACAGCCTGCACCAACGATCAGGAGCAAGAACACCACCGCCAGGTCTGCTCCGTGGTGCTCACCGAAGGCCATGTAGATCCATGTGACCGGCGATCCCACCATGGACTGGGCATCTCCCAAGAGCGGAGCCCCTGCCCAAATCGATGGATTCCACAGGGGGACCTCTCCATGTTCAAGGGCCGTTCGTACCGCGCCGCGCAGGGCCTTGAACTGGAGCGCGGGGTCGGAGAGGTGAGGGTGCCGGACCTGTCCTCCCGCCTCAGTCTGGAAGGCGTGGTGCACAGAGAGATGGTCGTCCGCGCTCACAACATCGGGTCCAGGTATGGCGCCTGGAAACATCATCATGGGAACGAGGAGGAGCAGCAGTAGGGGCGATAAGTTCCTCACCGGTCCATCATCGCACCCCTGCTTGTTATGCGTCATCGTGGAGGTTGGTATGGCTCAGTGGTGGCTACTGATAGGAAGCATGGCTGGATTGCTTGGTGTCGCAGGAGGTGCCTTCGGTGCCCACGCGCTCAAGGCCAGGATCAGCACACAGATGCTGGCGAATTTTGAGACTGGAACCCGGTACCTTCTTGTCCACGCAGTGGCGCTATTGGTCGTTGGTGTGCTCGCCAGTAGGCCAGACGCGGCCTCGTTGAAGCCTGTCGGCATCGCCTTCACCTTCGGCATGGTGGTATTCACGGGAACCTTGTGGTTGATGGCGCTGACAGATGCACGTTGGCTTGGGGCCATCACGCCGATCGGGGGGTCCTCTCTGATAGTTGGCTGGGCATTGCTGGCCATCGCTGCGGCGAAGGGTCATCTCACCTGAGGGGCACACCCTCGTCAGAATGGATAGAACAAGGCTGATGTCCATCGAACCCCAGCGTGCGCAGACTCTCAGCGCTCTCTCGACCGTCCTCAGTGCCTTTTTGGTGTTCGTGATCGGTGGTGGCGTGGTCTTGAAGGTCTGGGCAGATGAGCGTAAGGCCGCCAAGGTCGCTCCAGTGGTCGAGATGGTCACTGATCAGAATCTAAAGTCAGTCCCGGATGCTGAGTCCAAGCCCACGGTCAATGCCCGGCCGGCGAAGCGGATAGGCACCAAAAAGACGGCCAACAGCAAGTCGATCAATCAGCGGCCATCGAAGCGAGTCAAGGCTGCCAAGGCGGCGAAGGTCAGCAAGGCCGCTGCTCCTGACCCACGTGATTCTGTTCCGGTGTCCGGAAAGGGGCAGGTTGTTGTCTCTGCCGGGGATGCCTCGAGGGTGCGTCTGATCGGAAGCAATGGAACGTTCGGTTCGGGAACTGTGCCTGCAGGAAACTACACCATTCAGGCCACGTTCAAGGATGGTGTCCCTCGGATGGCAGGGACCGTCAAGGTGGCTGATGGACAGCGCATCGTCATCATCTGCAAGGCTGCTGGCCAGCGCTGCATTCAGCGGTGAACTGATGGATTGCTGCACAGAACAGTCAAAGTCGCATGGAGAGCCCGTCGAGGGCAGCGCAGTGGTGGATACACCCCGGTGGCTAATGATTCAGGTGCAATCTGCCTGGGCAGTGAAGACCGCTGACACAGCGTGCTTACAGGGCGAAGTTGGCGATCACATCGCACAGGAACTTGCTCGGGTCGGTGGTGCACGCTTGCAGCTCATTCGGCGGCCACAGGCCAGCACGGGCGTGACCCTCATCGCTGCAACTGCGGACGGAAAACGCCCTCGGGCCTACAGGGTGGTGCTCGAGACCTTCGCTGACATCGTCAATGTAGACATCGCGGCATTGTTTGAGGGCGGTGCTGGCGCCGAGGTCATGGATGAGTCGTTGGTCCTTGTCTGTACGCATGGGCTTAGGGACCGATGCTGTGCGGTCGAAGGTGTCCCCGTCTACAACGCACTCGCTGATCACGCCGATGGGGATGTCTGGCAGACCACTCACCTCGGTGGGCACCGCTTTGCTGCGACCCTGGTCGTGCTTCCTGAGGGCTTACAGTTTGGGCGTGTGCTGCCTCACGAGGTCGGTGGCCTGATGGATGGCCTGTCTCGTGGGAAGATCTATCGCCTGGATCGCTTCCGTGGGCGTGTCTCAGCCAGCCGCATCGCGCAGGTTGCCGAAGCACGTGTGCGCGCCAAGAAGGAACTTCTTGCCCTCGATGAGGTCACACCCGCTGGCGATGACCTCATGGTCGAGGGTCGCCTGCTGAGGGTTCAGGTATCCAGCACGCCTCACCCCACGCCGCGGGCCTACAGTTGTGGCGACACCAAACTCAGGACGCCGATGGAGTATTCGGTGTCTTTGACTGACTGACCAGATTGTAGACTGCCGTCGCTACAGCGATGGGTGCATCGATGTCCGCCTGGTAGATCACCACCTGAGTACTCGCGACTCGGCTTCCGGCTCTGATCACCTTCGCCCTCGCAAAGATGTCTTCGTCTACAGCACCCGGCCGCAGGTAGTCGACACGGATGTCGACCGTGCTGGCCTTGTGGGTCTTCGCCACAGTGGTGAAGACCGCCAAGCCGGCGACGGCATCCGCCAAGGCCGAGACCACGCCGCCGTGCAGGGCGGGGCGAGAGGCATCACCCGTGAGTTCGGGACGGCTGCTCACCATCATCTCGGCCTCACCCTCGTTCATCATGGTGACCTTCATTCCGAGGAAGGCATTGAATGGAATCTCATCCTCCCAGAAGGCCTTCAGCATGGCTCGATCGTTGTCAGTCATGGTTCCTCAGAGCAGTGATGCGGTGATGAGTGTGATGACGATGGCACCCACGAGGTTGAGCGCGAAGCCCTCGCGGGCCATCGTCTTGGTGGTCACCATGTCTGTCCCGAACACGATGGCGTTTGGAGCGGTGGCGACGGGAAGCATGAAGGCGCAGCTGGCGGAGAGCGCAGCCGGCACCATGAGGGCTGCTGGATCAATGCCCGCTGCGATCCCTGCGGCGGCCAACACTGGCATGAGCAGCGTTGTCGTCGCGGTGTTCGAGGTCACCTCAGTCAAGAAGGTGACAGCGAGGCAGATGGTGATGGTCATCAGCACCACTGGCCATGTGGTGATGCCGAGGTCATTCGCCAGCCAGCCGCCCAGCGCTGTCGAGAGTCCAGATGCTTCGAAGCCGCGCGCAATGCCGATGCCACCCCCAAAGAGCAGGAGCAATCCCCACGGGATCTGCGATGCCGTCTCCCAGTCGAGCATGCGTCCACCGCGGCCGTTGGGAATCAAAAATAGTGCGACAACTGCCGTCAGCGCGACCGTGCTGTCTCCTGCGCCAGGGACGTCCAGCCAGCCACTCCAACCACCAAACGGTGTGGTTCTCGTGACCCAGGCGGTCGCGGTGATGGCGAAGACCGTCAGCACCCGCTTCTCGGCTGGACTCCAGTCGCCGAGGGTGGGCAGGTCCAGCGGTCGACTGTCTTTGAGGTTTCGGGTCAGGTACACCCAGCAGATGGGAATCAAGATGATGACTGCGGGAATACCGATCTTCATCCAGTCAAGGAAGGCGATCTCTGTCCCGGTAGATTCGCTGTAGATGCCCATGAAGATGACGTTGGGTGGTGTGCCCACTGGGGTTCCCATTCCACCGATGCTTGCCGCATAGGCAATGCCCAGCAGCAGCGGGACCTGAAGCGTCTTGCCGCCACCACTCGCTTCATCTTGCTCAAGGACAGCGAGCGCCACAGGCAAGAGCATCAAGGTCGTGGCGGTATTGCTGATCCACATGCTGCAGAAGGCGGTGGCGAGCATGAAGCCCAGGACCAATCGACTGCCGCCTGCACCTCCAACGAGTCTGACCATGCCCACGGCGAGTCGCTTGTGTGCTCCTGATGAGGCCATCGCGGTCGAGAGTATGAAGCCACCGAGGAGGAGCAAGATCAGCGTGTGGCCGTATGCGGTGGCGATCTCTTTGTGAGTCAGGACTCCTGTGAGTGGAAATGCTGCGAATGGGATGATCGATGTGGCGGGGATGGGGATGGGCTCAGTGACCCACCATGTGGCACACACCGCTGTGATGGCTGCGGTCCATGCGGCATCTTGAGAGAGGCCAAGGCTGAGGACCAGTGCGCCCAGTGCTGCCCCAAGAAGCGGTCCACCGAGGAGGGCAAGGCGTTGTTTCTGCGGGTCCGTCATCGGGACTGAGTCTACGGGGGATTGCCCGAGCGATCAAAGGCCAGACTCACCCAGGGTGATCAGCGAGGGCCGCACGGGCAGCATGATGACCGCACATTCCGTGGATACCGCCGCCGGGGGGCGTTGCTGCAGAGCACAGGTAGAGGCGCTTATTCGGGGTCCGATACGTCCTCGCCGTCGGCCGTGTGAACAGCTGGTCCAAGGTCGGCAGGCCGACATTCACATCCCCGCCCACGTAGTTCGGATTGTAGACCTCATAGTCATGAGCGTTCATCGCATGCTTGGCCAGAACGGTGTCCTTGAAGCCTGGTGCAAATCGCTCGATCTGCTGCTCGATCTCCTCTGTCATGTCTCGTGTCGACCCGCTGGGGACGTGGCAATATGCCCAGCCTGTGTGCTGATCTCCTGGGGCGCGCGAGGGATCGAACAGACTCTGCTGGGCCACCAGGACGAAAGGACGCTCACAGTGCTTGCCCTCAAAGGATTCACGCTCACTGGCGGCGATCTCGTCCAGCGTACCGCCGAGGTGGACCGTCCCTGCCAGTGCCACAGAAGGGTCACGCCAGGGAATGGGCTCGGACAGCGCGTAGTCGATCTTGAAGACCCCAGGCCCGTGCCGGTAGCGCTGCAGGCGCTTTCGGAAGCCCACAGGGAGGTCTTCCTCAGCGATGTCGGCCAGTCGAGCGGGGGCTGTCTCGAAGAGGATGGGCCCCTCTGTCGGAACATCGCTCACCGAACGAACGGGTGTCTGAGTGCGCACCACGCCACCGAGTGACTCCAGCACGCTGAGCAGTGCCATGGAGATGGCACTCGAGCCACCCTTGGGCATCGGCCAACCGACAGCGTGGCCAGCGATACCGAGCATCAAGCCGATGGCTGCCGACGGGCGCATATCAAGTGGCATGACGGAGTGACCCGCGAGGCCCGCGAAGAGTGCCTGAGCGGCATCGCCTTTGAAACGACTGCGTGCGAGTGCAGTCGCTGAACGCATGGCCTCGAGTCCGAACGAAGCCATCCAGATGGGGTGACTGGGGACACCGAGTGGTCCCATGGTGTCGTCACACAGACCCGACCAGCGCTCAGGCCAGGGGCCCATCCAGCGAGACCATGCCGCCCCATCGTCGCCGAGCGTATCTGCTGTGGCACCCATGTCCTGGAAGAGGATGGCTGCATCACCATCATCGAGCGGGTGGGCCAGGGGTGCCCTCGGCTGAACCCACTCCAGCCCGTGGGATTCCAGGTCCAGTGTTTTCATGAACGGGGAACTCATGCCCATTGGATGAATGGCGGAGCACACATCGTGCTTGAAACCGGGCAGGGTCAGTTCTGCGGTTCTGGCCCCCCCTCCGATGGTGTCGGCCGCCTCAAGGACGACCACGCGTCGACCGGCCTGTGCCAGTGTGATGGCGGCGCAGAGCCCGTTGGGTCCGCTGCCGACCACAGCCGCATCAAATTCGCTCACAATCTACGCTCTGTCCTCGGCGTATAGCCTGCCTTCACGGCCGCCTCTAATCGGTCTTGAAGTAGCCGTTGGCACCCAATTCATCGACCCGCCACTCCAGCACCACACCGTCATCACCGATACTGCCGCTGAGGCTCTTCTCTGCATCGCCGATGAATGAGTACAGGAATGCAGTGCCTTCGGCATTGAAGTCGTCATCAAAGCTCCCCTCGAGGACAATCTCGGTGGCGCTACCAAAGCTCGAGCAGTCACCCTCGCCGCTGAAGCTACCGTCGTCCTCAATGTCGAGCTCGAGCTCACCGGAGCACAGAGCGAAGCCTCCCAAGTCGCTGATGGTGGTGACCTCACCAGACCAGGTGCCTGCGTACTCGAAGGTGTCGTCCGCGTCTGCATCGGCATCGGCGTCCGCGTCTGCATCGGCGTCCGCGTCTGCATCTGCATCGGCGTCTGCATCTGCATCGGCGTCTGCATCGGCGTCGGCGTCGGCGTCGGCGTCGGCGTCGGTGTCGGCGTCGGCGTCGGCGTCTGCATCGGCGTCTGCATCGGCGTCTGCATCGGCGTCGGCGTCTGCATCAGCGTCCGCGTCTGCATCGGCATCTCCATCGGTCAGCACACCGGTGTCGTCGCCATCAGGGGGAAGGCCAACAAAGTCGGTCTCAGCCTCATCCACCAAGCCCTTTTGGGCGGCGGGACAGCCGACGAGGAAGATCACAGTCAAAAGCGCGCGCATAAAAATCTCCGAAGTGACACCCAATCTATCCAGGCCTGAGCCTGTTTATGTCAGAAGAATATGAGGGAGACTATCCGCGCGGTGCGCGGTGGGATTTATGCTGTGGAATTTGGTGGTGAATTGCCAGTTCTTCTTGGTTCGAGCCGCTCTTCAGCGCCAAGATCTTGTTCCGCATTGTCACCATCTGCTCGAAGGAGATGCTCTCGAGCGCAATGTTCGCGCTGCCGTAGACACCGTTCATGGCGGTGTCGTAGTAGTGGTAGCCGAGATTGCGCTTGAGCAGGTTGTGCTCCACCACGTACTGAGTGAGCGCCTTACCAGGAAGCGCTGTGGCGAAGAACACCCAGAAGTGGTCAGGCTCGATCTTCTCCAGCAGCTTGTAGGTCTGGTCGAGCTCCTCTGCGGTCTCCATGGGTGCCCCCAAGATGACGTTGGCGCCGGCGCGAATGCCACGCTCCTTGCACAAGGCGAAGGCCTTGATGGTGTCCTCGACGGCGATGTCCTTCTGGTAAAAGTCGAGGATCCGCTGTGAGCCACTCTCAACACCAAACACCACCTCCTCGCAGCCCGCCGCCGCCATCGCGTCCAGGATCTTCGGGCTCACCTTGTCCACTCGGGTGTTGCACTTCCATCGCTGAGTGACGCTGTTGGCGCTCAAGACCTCCTGAAAGCGGGCGAACCAGGCCAGCCCGTTTGCGGAGAGGGTGTCGTCCTTGAAGTACAGAATGGGCGGGTCGTAGCGCTCAGCCAGTTCGGCCATCTCGAGCGCGACGTCTTCTGGACCACGCTTTCGCATGCGCCCGAAGATCATGTTGAGTGTCGGCTGACAGAATGTGCATCGAAAGGGGCAGCCCCTCGATGAGAGGATGCCGAACTCCCAGCCACCCGCCGCGCGAAAGGCATCGTAGTCGTACAAATCCCGGGCCGGAAACGGCAGCGAGTCGAGGTCTTCGATCAGCTCTTGGCCCTGGGTCTTTTTTACCTCTCCGGTATCCGACAGGAAGGCGATGCCCTTTGTCTCTCGAGGGCATCCTCGGTCCAAGTTCTCGGTGAACTCGACCACCGTTCGCTCAGCCTCACCGAGAATGGCGTAGTCGAAGCCCGCCTCGAGGGCTGAGGCTGTGCTGACTGTGGCGTGCGCTCCACCCAAGACGATGGGCACCTCTGGACGCCATGCGGAGATGGTGTTCCTGATCTGAGTGGCATTACCGAAGAGTGCTGACGTGGCTGTGATTCCCACCCAGTCGGCATCCATCACATCGTCAGGAGTGATGGTCTGGCCGGGCGTCAGTCCTGTGGCGACGATTCGAACACCGTGCCCGGCCTCTCTGAGCACAGCCGCGATGTACATCAAGCCCAGGGTCTCGGACACGCAGTGCGCCCGGTAGTCCAAGAGTGGGTCAATCAAGACGATCTGCATCAGGCCCCCGCACCGCTCACGTTAGCACCTCTGACCAGATCCCGATGCCCATTGTCGATGTCTCGAGTCCGAGCTCCGCGTGTGGACGACAGATGTCGTGCTTGTGACCATCGCTCAAGCTCTCCCAAAAGCGCCGTACACCCACGGTCCAGCGGTTGGTTCCCATGATGTCGTGAAAGGCTAAAAAGCGATGAGGGAATTGTCGGTTGATCTCAAAGTCCCTGCGGACGGCCTTCTCGCTGTGGTTGGCGTCGATGAAGACCAGGTCGATGTGACCCAGGCTCGCGCGCCAGTCGAGGAAGGCCTGTGAGTCAGAGTCACCCCAGAAGATGTCTGCATCTGCAGGAAGATGGATTGGCATTCCGCGGGTCTTGGCGTACCCCTGGTCAGCAGCTGCGACCCGATCGAAGTCAAAGACGGTGTGCAGTGCTGAGACCAGACGGCCCGTCCAAACGCCGATCTCCAGGTAGCTTCGAATATCGTTTGCCTCGATGAACTCGGCAAGGCCGATGACTTCTTCTCGATTCTGAAGAATGCAGTCTTCGAGGGCTTCATTGTGCTCGTCAAAGATCGCTTGGGTGCTTCGGTCCCAGCACTTGAAGGGTGCGAGCGCATGACGCAGGTCACGCGAGGGTGGCCCACTGAGTTCAGGGAGCGTGTCTGAACCCAGTCCACGCAGGAGCGCTTGGTTGCGCTTGGGTATGGACTGCACAGACGGGCGTGTCTCCCTGGCGTCTC
>Ga0115012_10000224_pt1 | contig 32947 bp, 14 predicted proteins | sample TroAtlMetagenome_FD_88706 | JGI IMG/M metagenome (GOLD analysis project Ga0115012, IMG submission 88706) | Marine eukaryotic phytoplankton communities from Atlantic Ocean - Tropical Atlantic ANT10 Metagenome | ecosystem: Environmental > Aquatic > Marine > Oceanic | place: Tropical Atlantic...
ACAATGCGAAGAAACCACGCGTTATGTGGTAAATCGCTGGTACTAGGCTTCCAAAATTGTTGATGACTTCAACTGCGGTTAACATGTCTTACCCTTTCGCAATCGAACACTGTTCAGTAACGATAGTTTTGCTCTCTTCAATCATATCGAGCACTCTTCCACACTGAGGCACATCAGTACCGACAACCACAGTGACTTTTTTATGGGTAACGGGGCTTACCAGTACGGCAATTTTCTTATCGTAGTTAGCCGCCTTGTTCACCCATGGGACTTTGATAGTCACGGCAGGCGTCTTCGATTTGGCTTCTGCAATACGCTGCTCATCCATAGCTTTTTGTTCTAATTCGGCCTTCATCAGCATGTGTCTATCATCAAGACTGCTAATGTCCTTACCGTTCTCTTTAACCGCATTGGTAACTTTAGAAAGGCTAAAAATAATGTCTGACATTCGGCCTTTTATGTCACTGATATCAGCACCGTAGTCTTTGCCAACATTCATGACTGGCGCTTGTTTTTTCACATCACTTAAGCGAGCCAAGTCCATTGAAATCTGTGTTAGCTTAGAATTGATAATCATTAACGCTTGTTGGTTTTGGCTCGCCATGTTTAATGCAGTCGCTGCTTGTTCACTCACACTGCCAACGCTTTTTAACGCACCTTGCATGTTGTTGAGCTGTCCATTTATGGTAGAAATCTGCTCATCTTTTTGGCGGCTCAGTTCTTCTAGCTTGGTGTTAAAAAGCGTGTTTTTAACTTCCCCATTTTGAAGGGTTGGGAATTTACCGACGAAGTTTTCAATATCTGCACTATCGAAGAGGAAATAACTACCCGCTGCTGTAATGACGACCGCCGCAACCAGTGCTCTTTTCAAAGTAAAAATTTTCTTCTTTGGTTTATAAGGGCCACTAACCTTTATCGGTTCAGGCTCTGATTCTGGCTCAGGCGGCTCTACTTCAGAAACTGTAGGTGTCGCACTTTCTTCGCTGTTGGGCAAAGCATCCTCTAACTCTTCATAATTAATGGCAGACATAGCACTCTCCGGATTTGTAATACTGATGACTTTACGAACCTAATTAGGCGATGGCAAAATCTAAACATTGCCATATCAGGAAAGTAGGGAAATGACGCCCCAGTAGGGAAATAGGGCGTTTTTTTAGTGGTATAGAGGCTGAGTTAGTTTAATAACCAACTCGGTTTGAGCGGGAATAGTCACTGTTACAGGACGATTAACTCGTGAGGTCAAAAGCGGTAGAAGCGTATTGCCTGTCTCAGCTACGCCTTTAACTGCAATTTCACCATAATTAAGTCCTTTAATAACGCGGACCGTTGAGGTTGATGTGCCATCTGTAGTGGTTTCTGTTTCCGAATCTAATGAATCGGTAATTCCATCACTAACTCCAGCACCGAAGCTCGCTAAAAACAAGCTGCCATATCGGTACATGAAATGAGTATCAACTTCTGCAGCGCCTATCGCCGCACTTCCGGTGGCAGGATCTAATCCTATCCCCGATAGCGCGAAGCAATCTTGTTTAACAGGGCATATTCTATTAAAAGCCAGTACGGCATTGTCGTAGCGTAATTCCACTTTTGCGTATGCAGTTGCTAGGTACACAAGAGAGCCACGCTTTCCAGAGAGTATGGACACTTCCAACTCGTCATTAAGGTCAGAATTCATCTGTTGGGTTGTTACTGCATAGAGGTTATCCCCTGCGCCGAATAGCAACTCACGATTATCTTCGCCCCCAGCTTTCCCCTTGGCATTAGGCTGTTCATTAGAGTCTCTATCCGTATCACCCGCATTTGCGGTTTTTGGTGTACTCGATGTGCTTGAACCTAAGTCAGCGATTTCAGACACCGATGTATAAGTGGATTTTGCCGCACTCTCAATAGAGGTAATCTCGGTATCTAAAGCGGTTGAAAGTTTATTATATCGCGCAATTAGTCTTGCCCGCGCAGCGTTGCTGGCTTTGGTCAAATCAACGTCACGCTTAGGTGTTACTGAGGCCTCAGTAGTACTGTTAACATCGACTTGAGCTCGCGCTACTTTGTCGCTGGATTCAGCCCCATTGCTCTGAGTGATTTGAGTCACATTGCCCTTTGGTTCCGCGACACCGACCAATATAGGGGGTGTTGTCGACGCCTTCGGTTTTTCAAGTACAGTAGAAAGGTTCTCGACCTTGATAGGCTTATCATCAATGAGTATTCGTTCATTCTTGCTATCAACAATGTAGCCTTGTGCATCGGTACCCAATGCTTGCCCACGATAACGGAGTGAGCGACCACGGCCATCGACTAACTTTCCTTGTTTGTTAATGCGAATAATATCTTCACCATAATTTACTAATCGACCTTTACCATCCACCACGACTCCATCTTTAGTGCGATAATAGCTAGTGCCAGGTATTGGGATTAGTTCATCACTTTTCGATGCAAGAACACCTTCAGTAGTAAGTAGCTCGCCATCGGACGATGTAAGTAACGTACCTTTTGATAATTTGCCATCGCGAGAAATGAGTTTGCCTGAAGATGATATAAGAACACTATTACCTTCTGCATCTCGAATAGGCTTACCATCTGGGCCAACTAATTCGGATGTTTGCGGGTCAACCAACACCGGTTGTCCGTCAATTAGATAAGGTTTTCCTTTTTCATCAACGATATGCCCATCACGCGATAGGTACATGTCGCTATCACCAATTCGCTTCATTAATGATGTTACCGGCTTTCCATTTCCGTAAAGTAAGACGCCTTCACCATTAGTAAATAGCGCTTCTTCAATGACATTACCTTTCGCATCGACAAACTCCCCCTTATCATTGAGTTTGATTGGCATCCCGTCCTTATTTTCTATTCGCTTACCGTCTTCGGTATATAGATATCCATCAGCTTTGCGAACAACACGTTGGCCATTATGTAATAGCGGCTTACCATCTTTTCCAATGATATAACCATCTTGCTCTGTGAAATCACCTAGCTGTCCGTTGCCGCGTGTTTTGAAGTTACCATTCATCACTGGGCGCCCAGCACTATCACCTAAGCTAACGGGGTTGCCGGCACTGTCTACTACTTGGTTATTTTCATTTAAACGAAGCGGTAGACCGTCATCGCCTACTAACTCACGGTCAAATTCATCGACGAGTATACCATCAGGTCGAACGTGAACTTTACGCCCATTGAAGTAAACTGCTTTACCATTTTCCGTAAGTAATTTCGTTGGACTGGCAGAGTCTATGTCTTGATTAGGTACCAACTCCCCTAACTTATTCTTTAACAAAGGCTCATCGATTTTCTGACCATCAAAAGTCGTTAGTTCACCATCAGCGCTAAGCTTTACCGCTTTGCCGTCTTTAGTTGTGACCACATTATCGTTTTCATCTACTAACGTGCCATCAGCTCTTCTAAACACTTTTTTATTGTTGTAGTACAAAGGCTCGCCATTACGCGTAACGGCTTGTAACCCTCGTTGCTTGTCTATGTTCGCAAAGCCAGTTTTAATATTATCGTTACTCACAAAGTTGCCCTTGGCATCTGTGAAGGTAGGCAGTGGCACAATGTTATTGCTTGAGTCTAACAGTCGCCCTTTGGCATCAAGGTGTAAGGCTTTACCATCAGCGGTTAAGATAGGGTTATTATTTTCATCAACAATAGTGCCATCGGGGCGTTGATAAACTTTCTTACCATTGTAAAAAAGTGATTGACCATCTTTAGAAAGTCCGGTCAGTCTTTTAGCTGCTACACTTGTGTCAATATCACTTGCATTGAGGGAGTTACCGTCTTTTGTACTGAGTTTCATATCATCGATGGCAGTACCGTCTTTCGTCACTAATCCTTTGTCAGCATCAAAGTAAATTACTTCTCCATCTTTGTTGGTTATTTTACGGCCATTCTCATCAACTAATGAACCATCTGAGCGCATAAACGAACGCTTCCCATTTAGGTATACTTGTTTACCTTTAGTTGATAAGGGTATCGACGTTGTTACATCTTTTGAGTTTATGCGTTTACCTGATGAATCTGTCATCGCCATATCAGTGACAACTGCTCCATCTTTTGTAACTAAACCTTTCTCAGCATCAAAGAAGACTATTTCGCCATCTTTATTGGTGATTGGGTTGCCGCTTTCATCTACTAATGACCCATCAGGCTGCAAAAAAGCTCGCTTTCCATCTACAAAAACTGGCTTTTCATTCGCTGATAACGGGATTGATGAAGAAACATCTTCTGGGGACACTTGCTCACCAGCACTGTTCGTCATTGCAATATCAGAAACAGGTTCCCCATGTTGTGTGACTAATCCCTTCTCTGGGTCAAAGAACACAACTTCACCGTCTTCATTGATAATGGGTTGACCGCTTTCATCTGCTAAAGAACCATCTGGGCGCATGAAAGCGCGTTTACCATCAACAAATACTGGCAGACCGTTAACGGATAGCGGCATTGCAGTGTTGACAGATTTAGGTGCAATGCGTTGGCCAGCTGCATTTGTCATTACAAGAGCACTAACCTGGCCGCCTTGTGTCACTAGCCCTTCCTCGGGATCAAAAAAAACAACTTCACCGTCTTTATTGGTAATAGGTTGACCGCTTTCATCTACTAATGAACCATCTGGCCGCATGAAAGCGCGTTTACCATCAACAAATACTGGCTTGCCGTTGCTCATCAGTGGAGCAGATGAACGGTCGAGTTCGGCCACAGATACTTGGCCACCAGATTGATTGGTCAGTTTGATGCCTGAAACCTTTTCACCACTAGCTGTTACTAAGCCTTTGCTTTGATCGTAATAGACAAGCTTTCCATCTTCGGTGGTAATGACTTGGCCATCTTCATCCACCAGCGAGCCATCCGCTTGTCGGAATACTTTCTTGCCATCAATATAAACCGGCTCGCCATTCGCAGTTAGCGCGGTAACATCGCCATATACTCCACGCCCTAAGCGAGAGCTTAATGCTTTATGTTCTTCGCCATGTTCATTGATAACCTTGCCAGTAGCGCTATCTATCTTCAAAGCAGAGCCAAAGGCATCTGTTACGGCCGTACCATCAGCATAAATAAGCTTATTGCCACGTTTGTAGACTGGCTTACCATTAACTAAGATAGGATTACCCTGACTATCTAGAAGGGGTTCAACAGTTTCAAATTGGTTGCCCACCCGCGTACCATCATTGACTGAAAACCCTTCCAGTACATCAGGCTTTCCAATTTCATCAGTGATGACACCACTGTCTTGAAGATACAAAGCGGCCCCACTGTCATTTGTCACGGGGGTGTTATCAGCATAAACTAGTCGACCATCTTCACGTCGGTAAACCGCTCTGCCATTATGTAGAAGTGGTTTACCTTCTGCTGTAAGTACGACACGCTTATTATCGAGGCTAGGAACGCTGCCGCTCTGCTTCACCACCGCACCTGCCGTGGTGGTAATTGCCACGCCTAATTTAACTGGGCGGCTATCTTTGGTGACAAACTCACCTGCATCATTAATATAAACACGCTCACTATTTTGGTCGAGTACGACTTCATCATCATAGGTACGTAGGCCAATTGAGCCATTTGGTAGGAAGGTATTAAAGTCAAAAAATATGTCTTTATTGGCATAATATTTAAGAGGTTTGCCATCTACGGCGCTAAGTAAGCCATCCGATGTGTGGTAGACATCGCTAGCGCCACGTTGTGTAAGTTTACCCGTACGTGTAATCAGATGACCAAAACGGTCATACGCTGCGCCTTGAGAGTTTTTAAGTAAGCCAGATTGAACACCACCCAACCCAATATCTACGCTAAGTGCTCCTTGCGAGTCAATATTTACAAGGGCATCTTTATGGTTGACAAGGTTTTTGCCTTTAACCAGCAGTGCATCCCCTACACTGACTGTTACCAATTCACCGTATGAAGCAACACCCCCACCGAATCTATCGAGTAGATTCATTTTTTCATCAAGGTATAAGTCGCTATTTTTGATTCGATTAATGGTGAGTAATGGCTGTGTTAATTTCCCATGATTGTCGATTAGGATGCCATCGTAGCTAAACAGAACGCCGAGCGTTTTAAATACATCGCCTTTAGAATTAGTAATGTACCCGTTACGGTTTTGCGCTACGGTGTCGTTTTCCCAGCGAATGGGTATACGATTCAAATCAACTAATTCACGCTCTCTGTTGCGGAAAACAAATAATCCGCCATGCATGATAGGTTTGGCATCTACGGTGGCGAGTTGACCTTCTACAGTGAGGTAGATATCCGTTAATGCTTCTTGTTGCATATTATCTGGGCGACTAGCGATTTGACCGTTACCTAAAATGATATGGCCTTCTAGGGTCAATAGTGCCCCTTGCAATGGGATGTTATGGTTTTCAGAATCAATAAATGAACCATCAGTAGATAAGAAAACAGCGCCAACATGCGGCAGGGTAAAAAGTGAACCATCAGCTTTTTGCAGTGCGCCGTCATCACCCAACTTCACATCTTCACGTAAGAACCTGTAGTTTCCACTACCATCTTCATTCACAAGGAAACGGTTAGCATTGATATACACATCGCTTTGGCCAACCCTACGCACTAAGGTGTTACCTTTAAAATCCACACCTGCCCGGGCGAGCATTTCTTTAAACTGTGCATCAGACATTGGCTCACAACCACAAAGGCCACCATCAATCTTTTGATCACTTCCTGCATTAGGTAAATCATCAATGATGAAAGGGATTTGCATGCCGCCTTTTACTTTGGAAGCTCTTTCATAATCCGATTGGTTTTGTTCGTTGATAGAATTGCGATATGCATTATCGTATTCAGCGCCCGATTTTGCTTCGCCAATACTTTCACTAAAAGCAACCTTACCTTGTAATGCATCTTCTTCATCAGAGAAAAAAGAGAGCACAAACAAGGCAATTACCACCAATAGAAAGGCCGTTGCTATACCCAGTAAAATGACTGCCCATAGTGGACGCTTATGCACAGAGGCAAGCCCCTGACGGAATTTAGTAACTGACTGTTTGAGCATTGTTTTCTACCAACTTATTTTTATAAATACGGACCATGATTTGGTTGTTGTGATCTCCTACCATGGTGATGGCCGGAAGGTATCTCATTTTGTAGGCTTTATAGCCCCCTGTGCCTGCTTGACCATCTTGGGCTTCAGGCACGCGAGCGTGATAAGGGGAACGCACGTAAAGGTCAACGCCATGCAACCAAGCACGCACTTTTGGATTATCAGTTTGAATTTCTCGGTAGGCCTCGGGTAAATCAAACCCTCCCATGGCAATAGCTCGCATTACTTTGTCGTTGGACATTAAACGTGAGCCACGTGGGGTATATTGTTGCTGGGTATTCGGGCCAATCTTTGGCATTTGTAGTAATGGTATGGGATAAAACTGCGTGGTACTGGCGAGAAGCTGCACGTTAATCACATCATCAGAACCTTGGAGCATTAAAGTAAGGTTTGTTCCACCTACTCGCTGATCGGTTGTTAATTTCAATTTAGATTGGAGTGCATCGCTTAATACCGGCGCCTCTTTTTTATCTTCATCGTTTCCTTTTGAATCGTTTTCTTCATCAGTTTGCCCACCAGAACCAATAAAAGTAGCCACAAATTCGGCATTACCTACCGATTTGTATTGAATCGGCCATGGTGCTCCATTGGCATCTACAATTGAAAGGTGTGAATCCCAACCAGGCGTAACGTAAATTTTAATCGGTGGCGAGGCTGGGTCTTGGGATACGGGCAGAATGTCGAGTAGCGCTTTAGGGGGTGGCAGGTCTTTAACTGCATCAAGGTTTTGTTGCTCAAGCTTTAACAGTAAACGCCTTTCTTCTGGGCTTAGAATTTTCTTCGATTTTATCTTTTGTTCTTTTGCCCACTCGAGTAATTCTTCATCTGTTAAATCATCAATGATATCAGCATCAGTAGTGTGCTGAATTAACCCGTCTGGTATTTCCGCTTTTTCAGTTGAAGAAGTTCGACCAACAGCTAAGGCCGCAGGTACAACCAACACGCTCGCTAAAGCAAAGTAAATAATGGATAGTTTCATCGTGTTTTTACTCCCAAAGGCTCATCCGCATATTCAGCTACGGCTAACCTATTAGAGTTCTTAGCGCGACTTACTCTTTGTAACGTTATATGTGAGCGTAAACTTGTACCAGCTGATGTATAAGAGCCGCCACCGACATACCATTTAAAATCAACTTCAAGCTCCCATGAAATGCCATCTTCTGACTTATCGACAATAACGGGGGCACTGGCCAACTCTGCCCACGCCATTTGAATGCCATCTTCAATGCGCTCTATAACTTGCGAACGTTTTAAAACAAACATGAAGTCTTCAAAGGCTTTTTTATCTACGAAGTCTTTTTGGAATGAATCTACGTGGCGTTCCCAATCCTTTGTCGAGTACAGGTGAAACTTACGAACTAATTCAGCGGTAACTTCCATAACTTGCGCGTCCGTGACATTAGGTACGGTAGTTTCCGCAAGCTCAACAATTCGATTGTCGCTGTCTATGCCATAGGCCAGTTCTACATTGTCACGATTTGCGAGAGTCACTACGCCATAAGTCAGAACCATGCCGACCATAAGCGATAACGAGATACCACCAAGAGTCGCTTTAGTAAGTATGCGTAACGACCTATTCCTATTGAGAATGATATCTCCTGGCATTCCAACATTTTTATCCCATAGGACATTCTTGTTGGGCTCTTTCAATAGCGTTAGCAATTCGCTATCTAAGTCACGCTCTTCTGTATTACTCATCGTGATTTCATTCCTAGACTATAAATTTGTAAACCGTTGATATTGACTGCACGGGGAACCTCAATCAGTGTGAGATAGGCTGTGCCGCGCCGAATGGGGTCAGTACCAGATGGTGTTTTAAGCGACTGTAGAAAAGCCACTTTGATTTTGTAATAGTTCACGCCATCCTCTTCATATACTGCGCTTATGATGGGTTGCTGAGAAGCTGCGGATGAAGCTGAAATAACTAGGTTATTAGCGGCTATCCATTGCAATGAGCCTTCTGTTTCATGACTGCCCATAAGCGGCTCAAGGTAATCTCGTTCATAGATTTCTTCTGAATAAAAAAGCCTTTTGCTGTTCTCTAAATCGAGCTTGATTTGAGAGAAGTCGATCGACATCACTTCTGCCGTATATTGCCTAGCAATATTTTTAACGATTGAAAGTGACATCGGTGGGCGATAGATAGGCGTGAGGGTAATTGTTTCGCCATTTGGTTTTACAAAGCTTGGTTCGTCATAGTTAATCTTGGTACCCAAGTCGACAATCTTTACCCCTAGCCCTATAAGAATCGCTATGACCGCAGCGAATATGAAGGCGTACTTTCGACAGAGATTGGTAAACATGACATCTGAATTGCGCTCAATATACTCAGCCAATGTCTTATCAACGATCACCGGCTTCATTCAGATACATCCGCATTATTTAATTCAGTGATTTGTGTTTCGACCATCACGCCGATGATACTTTGTAGGTATTTTTCAGCTGCTAATAAACAGGCTTTAATTTCTTGGCTTTCGCGGCGTTTTAACGTTCTAGACAGGTCAATGTCTAGGCCGATTTGGTTAGGCACAATAAGTACCTTTGCATGTATTTCCCCTTCAAATTCAGATGAAGTATTTCCCTCTCCCGCTATTGCTACCTGATGAAGATTTTCAGATACAGCGCGAAGTACATGAAGCTTTGTAATGAGGGGTTGCTTCAAGAATTCGTCGCTTAATTCTGAATGACAAGAGAGCTGTCCTTCTGGCCCTTTTGATATACAAACTGAAACATTGAATTGCTGCATTACCTACCCCTGTGAAGTGTTCGTGGGGTGTATGTTCCGTTTCTGAAAGTCCCTTGCCAATCTGTTTCCGGATATCACGACATTTAGTTTTCGTGGCAGAGGTATTGAGCCCGTTAGACTGAAAAAAAACTTATCGAGTGGGATATCCATGTTGTTTAGAAACGCAACTGCAGTCTTGTGTTTGTTAGTGCCATTATCGGGTTTTGCAGCTAACGAACCGTCGCAACAAACAGAATCGGTTTATCAGGCCCTACAAGATTCGGCTTACAAGAAAGCATTAGGGCTGACACAACTCTATTTTGGTGTGAACGCTACCTTAGATGAATTCACCCCCTCGGTTGCTGGCTCTTTTAGAATGATTATTAAGGTCAATGGCAAGGTAGAAGAGATGTACTTGCTGAGTGATCTTCAGAGCATCATTAATGGGCAGTTATATAGCCCCCTTATTGTGAATACTGATAGTGCGCACGGCATTAAAGCATTAACGACGTATGCAAAGCGTAATCAAACAATAGATGAGGCTCGTAACACTGTGCTTGCGTCAGCTAGAAACTTACAAACATCTTCACCAAAAGAAGTGCTCACACAAAGAACCGCCGCTATGGATATGAACACCGGCTTTGAAGATATGAGCAAACCATCAACCATAGGTAAGACGCCGCTCAGTAATACTGAATCCAGTGGGATAAGCCCTCAGATGTTTGCAGATATTCAGCACCTAAAAAGTGTTAGCTATGGCGAGGGAAGCAAACACATTTACTTGTTTGCCGATCTTAATTGTAGCGCGTGCATGGCTGCTGAGCCGACATTGCAAGAACTAGCTCGCGGGGGTGAAGTCACTCTGCATTATATTCCCGTAGGCATGCTTACCCGCCCCGAAGATGAAGGGAAAGATATAACTGACAGCCAAGCGAAGGCGATGTACACCCTAATCCCCAATAACAACAGTGGTAGGCAGTATTTATTCGACAAGTTATTAGATCGGCGCCCTGTTACAGACCTCATCAAAGAAGAAGCGGCACAAGAACTTAGAAATCGCGGTTACAGCGCGATGAAAGCGAATACTTTGATGTTTTTCAAGCTTCCTTTACCGGCTACTCCCTTAGCCGTTTTTACTGTTAACGGTATTCCTCGCTTCAAAGCTTTAGGCCAAGCATCTCTTAGAAAAGCTTCGTTAGATTCGCTTATTGAAAGCATTGACTCACAAAAGAATCAAGCACAGTGAAAGGCTATTGGGTAACCAATTAACTTTGCATTTAATGACATCTCATTGCTAAGAAAAGTTGAAATCATGCCAGTCATTACAAATCTAGATAATGCAGCTTTACTTTCTGCCGAAGCAGACTGGGAGCCGGTATTTAATCATCATCTCAATGATGTGCTTGCGCTACCGCAAGTCGCCAATGGCACTGTAAGCGAATCACAAGCTAATAAATGGCTTGAAGTATGCGCTAAACACATGAACGCCATTGAAGTACGTAAGGCCATCCACGCAGCTAAGGGACTGTCAGACAGAGATGTGAGAGCCTTATGGGCTTATGAGCATAATGAATACCAATCCAAGTTTCATGCTTCAGAAGTTTATGCTTTAAAACAACTCAAAGCGGTTGATGTTCCCGATCCCACGGACAGGGATACGCTATTAGCCGAGCAACTGTTAAGCAATTTAATTATTGAAAAATATGAATTGGAACGGGTCAGCTTGGCAAAGGGAGTAACGGAGACATCCAGAAAGCCAAACCTCTATCAATCTAGTCCGCTGGTGGCAGAGAACAAAGCCGGCACGGCAATTCAATTAGATGTGAAAGTAAATTTTAATCAAGACGTTACTCAATCCGATCTAATTAAACATCATGTAAAAATACTTAGCCTTTTAGAAAGCCAAGTCAAAGTCGCATCCACATTTCAGTACAACATCCAAATAAACCCTGATGAATTACGTTTCATTACCAAATTAGCCTCATCAGGTAGTCAAGGATATGAAGTGGCCATGCAGGCACTTCGTAACCTCGATGAGCATGACTTAGATATGCAAATTCGAAATGAAAAAGTGCTCTGTACACGGGAAATGTTCAAAGACATAAATTCGCTTTCCGTAAAGCATTGGAATTCCATGATGCAAGGCGAATCACTGAATTATCAGCCTGAAGAAGTAAAGCGACTGAATGGCCAACAAGAAAGTGTTTTTCAGCCATTGGCGAAAAAGTATGCCGCTGCCCAAAGACTGTATAAATCAGCCGAAGCAAACTTTGAAGCGTCACGTTCTGAATTAATTGAAGCGGTAAGCCATTTCGGCCAGCCCCAAAAGTTAGATTCAGTATTCGACTTAGTAAAAATAGGCAAGCGTGAAGAATTAGATTCGGACCGCGTGTTGCGATTTCTTGATAGACAAAACATTCCACGCGAAAACTACTCTAGAACTAGCTACGACATCGATGGGTTAGTGAAAGCAGCAAGAGCGAGAGGCATTGATACAAGTGGCTATCAAACTGTCGGCGCGCCTATTAAAGAGAAAATGCTTACCACCCTAGAACTACTGGGGGTCGACTCAAAAGAATTTATGAACCAATCCAACCATATCCATTTCACTGGCCAATCTCGTGGAGAAGTGCACGAGCGCATTTCAAATCTGGAAGAAAGCACATCTCGCGCCATAGAAGAGGCCACCACCAGCATTGCAAAAGAATTAACCAATCAACCACAACTAGATATTGATGGGTCAATCGACCTAGATAATTCGATGGAGCAGAACTAATGAAGAAAACTAAAAACGCCATCATTCAAATTACTGGGTATAACAAAGACAAGGGTAGTATTTATGGTCTACTGAAAGGTAAGCCGGAAAAGCCTATTACTTTAGTGTTCAGTCGCCATTCTAAAGCTCGCAACTTTATCGATGCCTTTATTGATGAAAGCGCTAAATCCCACGCCCCTATTGGCTCATTCATTCATGCTCGTAATTTACGTAAACTAGTTGAGGATGGTGAATTTTATGCAGCCACCAGTGCAAATTTACTCTCGAAACCTTCACAACCCAACAAAGCAGTAGTTGCCCCTATTAAGGTGGACGCAGAATTCACGCAACTCACGAACAAAGGCACTCAAAAGACATACGATGTCTTATTTGCTAGCGTATTGGATGAAGAATATGAAAGCATCCGTAAACTCAGTGAATTAGAAAACGCCATGCTTCGTGCTCTCGATAAAGAAAGCCAATTTGGTGAAAGGGCGAAACGTGGGGCACTTATCAGAGTTGGCTATACCAAAGCTAATGGTCAAAAGCATACTATCCCAATTGAATTTGTAGCCCCTCGACAAAATGGTGTTGAAGCGGCAGTAAAAGAGTTCGTTAGAAATTCTAAAGAACTAAAGAATGCCTTAAATACTGCCAAAGATGCCCTTCAAAGCCCTCAAGGAATATTGGAAATAGCAGGTTATAGCCGAGTCATAATTAATGATTTTGGCAATAAACAACGTAATGAGCGTCACCGCAACAACACAGCTTATGTTGAAGACTCAAAACGTAGTCGTCGAGCATACACTTTAGCAGCCCTTAGCTTTTCGCCTAAATATGGCAACATTAATGAAATACACGTTTTCGATACTAAGGAAAACTCTGTAGCTGGAACGGTAGGTGTGCATGGTCACGACACCTCAGCTTTTTACAACATTGAATATCGAACTGAAGCTCAACAACAAGAGATTAACCATCAATTTCGCTACCCTTTGCGCTTTAGTAATCATCTTAACAGCACCGGTAAAATCACCGGCGTTAAAGTTTCTGGAGATGAGTCTAAATTAAAACAATTTGAAGATAGAATTATGAAGGCTGTCGAAGGGATAACACCCATTAAGACCGCTAATAAGCCAGAATATGTCTTCCCTAAACAACATCGCCAACAAGTCTTAAGCTCACTTTCTGATTTACTCGGCACACCGGCTATTTATAGTGAAACAACGCCTATTGATAGTGTTCGTAACGATAAGTTTAGAGTATCAGGCCATACCGATGTCGCCCCGTTTAGTGACAAGCTAAAAGCGTTAACTGAAAAGTATCAAGGAGAAGTATTAAGTGGAGACTTCTATTTTCCACTTGATAAGCGCTTAGATGTTGAAAGCGATTTGGCCGAGCTTCTAAACCAGCCATTGAAACAAGCTTACACAGGCCCGTCCAAAGCCCCACGTTTGTCGTATGCAGAATGGCTAGACGACAAATATAACGGTAACACACATCACATGATGCAAGATCTAGATCGTGAGATAAGTGATGTTGCCGACCAAATGGGGATTGATTGGAGCAAGACGCAACCAAATATTATTATGCCTCCCCCTGGCTCTAACATGGTGCAATTTAAAGGCTCAAAAAGCGTCTGGACGTCAAACACTAAACACGCAGGTTCAGCACAGATTATCGCGAGTAGTGGCTACCTTGCTAGTGAGAACAAAGCCAAAGGTAAAACAGAAGACCTGCTTACGATCACCCTTAAGTTCTACAACAAAAAGATAGATTCAGGGGCAGGTGAAATTTCGTTTAACAGTTTCCATGCATTGCTCGATAAATACAATCTGGACATGGGCCGTGGGTATAGTCAGAAAAACGCGGAACAAAAAGAAAAGCAGCGTTTGGAGCGTGAAAGCAATTTAAAACGCCAAAAAGAGCGTTTGGAAGCTAAACGTATAGCTGATGCCAAAAAAGTCAAAAGTGATGTTAAAGATGCGCAGCGAATGTGGGAAACAGCGCCTAAAGAAACTGGAAATAACCCGCAGCTTATAAAGAGAAAATTAAGTGAAGCGACAGGTTTGTGTGATGTTCGTCGCCTCGATGGCCGCAACCCCGCCTTTATGTATGCCATCTATGATATGAAAGATAACTTTGGTGGTTTGCAAAAAATATACGGAACGCCGTGGCAAGATGAAAAAGGGCGCTCTATGAATAAGGTTTTCAGTGCCAGCATTCCATTAAGCGATCCTATCACGGGGGAGAAGACTGGTGCTCACGGCCGCATCGGGCACGATGATGGTAAATCCACCATTTATGTAGGTGAAGGGTTTAATAACACATTAACTGCTGTCTATTTGGCAGGTGGTTACGGTGTGGTTGGTTTGAATAAGGACAACGTAAAGTATGTTATTTCAATGCTACGTAACAAATATCCTGACCGCCCAATTGTACAAATTGCAGATAATGACTGGGAAAATACCCTTGGTAACGTTGGCTTAATATCCGCTATCGAAGCGTCATGGGATAGCAAAGTTGGTTATGTTTTGCCGGATTTCGGGAAAAACCCTGAAAGTGGGTTAAATGACCTCAGTGATTTGTATGTAACCCAAGGGGCATCAGAAGCAAAGAAACAATTAAGCGAAGTTACCGCACCGCCTTCCACTCTGCTTGAGTACCATACGTTAATTGTTAGGCATACCAGTGAAAAAAACCTACAAGCAAAAGTTGATGCTGCTATATCAGCCTTAGAGTCAGAGTACGATGAAGACGATATCAAAGCATTTGCTCCAAAGGGTATTGAAGCATATCTAGCTGAGCAAAGAGTGAATGGTGGTATACCAAGTGCGGTAGTGACATCGACCAAAACCCCTGATGTTCAACCCAAACCAAGCACTGTGACCCCGCCACCAGCGAAGCCACAACCTGTTATCAAAGATACCGTAGTGGCACCTGCTCAAGAAAAACCTATCAAGCCAGTCGCAACAGCTCAACCTTCACCGACTCAAAAACCTGCTGAAACCGCGGCTACTCAAGTAATACAGAGCCCAACTTTAACGGGAATTGATTTTGTAGAAAAGGTTACAGCAAAAACCAATACGGCATACCTGTTATTGGTAGACCATGAAGGTAAACATCACGATAAAATCAAATCAGCTAGTGCTAAGTTAGCCCAAGGTCGTGCCCCTATCTTCAATCCAAAACTGAAAGGTTTTATTATTCCATTTGCGCAAAAGAATCCGTTGGCGGCGGCGCTACATGAGCTAACGGGCGCACCACAGCTCTATTTTGGCGTGCCGTATGATAAGAGCGCTAAGGGGTTTGTCGTTCGAGGGGATCTCACTGACGCAGTGAGAAATACAGTCAAGAAAACACTTGGCCAAATTCCATATCGTTATGATGCAAACGAACACGGCATAGTGGTTGAAGATGAAACAGCCATTAATCTCCTTAAGCCTGCGCTAAAGCACCAACTACATAGCCAAAATTCCCCAGCATACTTTAACCCCACGGCACCGAGAACTTCTGAGGTGTTACTCAATGAAATGCAAGGCGTAAGTCAGCAACTAAATGTGCCTGTTTCACATATCAAAAAGGCGAATGCGCTAATTAAGTCTTTTGATATAAACATGCCTTCTGACCAGTATTGGTTAGCTGCTTTTTACGCTAAAAACGCACCAAAATTCCCGCATTTGAATGGTCTTGTAAAACACCAAGCAATACTAAAAGAAAGCATTGAGGATGCATTCATAAATAACGGTCATTTCTTTGAAGATGATAGTGATTTAATCGCAAGAGCGGCGGCTTTCACTCATGTAGCGAAACAATTAGATATGTTATCTGATGGGAATACAGAGCAGGAGGTAACGGCACAGGAAGTACAGGTAAAAAAGGAAGGTGGAGAACTGCATGCCAGCCCAAAAGAAATAGAGACAGTGACCGAGGAACCTATTGAAGACGTTGTAGTGCCGGAGGTGAGAGAAGCGCCAGCCAGTGTTACTTATATGACTCCCCCTACTAAAAAAACACCACCTGCGCCTGTCTTGGTTGATAGTACCGAGCAAGTATCACTGCTGAATACTGAAACTACACCTGCCCCTGCTGTCGCTTTATTAGAAAACGATGAACCATTAAATCCAGAAGTTGAAATAACACGACCAGAAGCCCCCCAAGAAGTGGCAGATGAAGAGCCGGAGCCTGAACGACAAGCTGACATAGAGAGCGTTGAAACTGAGCCTGATGTAGTTGAGTCAATAGCAGAAGAAGGCTTTATTGATAACGGCGTTATTGAACATGTTGATGCCGAGTTGGCTTCGACGCTGAATGACGAAACAGAATTTTTTGATGTTGAAGATGTGCTATCTGATTTCACTGAGTTTGAACCTAGTCTAGACCTTGATGATTTAGAGACAGGTGAGATTAGTGAAGTACAAGCTCCAATCGAAGACAAAATAGAACCAGCTCCTGTAAACCCTGACATTACAGTCGAGGAAGAAGTAACAGACTTTTTTGATTTAGCGCCCAGTGAGAACGCTAAAGTCGAAGAACAGGCTAGTGAAGGTAACGTAGACATTACCTTTGATGGCATAACCACTGAAACTACAGAATCTGTCGCCTCTTCTGAGCCGATGCCTATCAAAGCCGCTGATGACGAAAAATCATTAAACGAAACTATGCCTGTCTCTGCACTTTCAGAGCCAGTAGATTCAAAGGTTACAGAGCCTTCACTCAATGAAACCAGTGATAATGAAGGTTTGCCAACTGCTGAGCGTACAGATGATGAACTTACACCCAATGACCTTGTTAATCCTTCTCCAGACACTTTTCAACAACTCGATATTGATGAACAAACCCCTGACGCTCCCACTACTGAGAGTGAAACTGGCCAAAATGCGGAAGGTGAAACTCTTCCCTTGCAACCCGAAACCCCTACACCTGAAGGCACTGTAAAAGCAGAAGAAATATTGCCAAGTGTGAATGATGAAGCAGAAGTTGAAGAAGGCTTATCAGAAGATGCGTTAATCAACTTCGCGTTCCAAGACTTGTTTCCAGAAACTGAAAGCGAAAGTGAAGAGGAAACCGTTCAGGAAGAAAACTCCATTGAAACATCAGCAATTGCACCTGAAATTGGCAACCCCGATGTCGAAGATGAGTTAGTTGAGATAGATGAGGCTGACGAAGCTACAGAGACGGATGCTGCTCAGCGTTATATGAGCCTGATTGAGTATATGAATACGATGGCTGAAAACGGGTTCACACCTGACGAATTTGAAGCAGACTGTATTGAAATACCTGGTATGCCCTATTTTTCTATCGAAACAAAAGAAGTAGACATACAACAATTTAATGCCGATGTTATGGCTATGCGTAATAGCTTAAATGCGAGTATTCCAAAAACTTTTATCGATACATATGTCGGGGAATATATTAAAGCGGCTAAAGGCCGTATGGACACAGCAGAAACCTATACAAAAGCTTTCTTATTGATTAAGGGGGAAATGGAAGACAAGCGCTTTAGAGAATATTTCCGTGGAGCGAACAAACTCAAAGGCCATGAGGCCGGGCATGCTTACCTCGAAGACGGTAAATATAATAAAGCACTATTTGAAAGCGATCTTGACTACGTACATGGAACCACGGTCCTTTCTCAATTTTATAGACAAATGGCAGCACAAGTTTTTGGCAGCAAGAAAGATGAAAGCAAACAAAAGCTAGAAAAGGTAATCAGCCAAGCTAACGAACAAAGTGAAGACACGAAGTATTTGCGCGTACTCTCGAATGAGATTTTAGTGCTATCTGTCACCCAAGTGGGTGACTCCCTCACTGTAAAAGGACAAGCATTAACCGACAAAGAACTAGAAAAATTGTCTGGTTTGCCAGAACAATTACGTGAAGATGGTGAGATAGATACGCTTCGAAGTGAAGAGAGCGCCCAATTATTGAAATGTAAGTTTGCCCGTTATGGGAACATCTATTTGATTGGTAATAATGGCAATTATACAGCGTCGGAAGATTACACCTACGCTTCGGCTCGCTTTTCATCGATGCTACCTAAAGTGGAAGAAGCCGCCCCCGCTACGAAATTGTATGAAGAAACCGCACCCTCTAGCACCTCTGAGACCAGTAAGCTGGTTAACGCCATCGAGAAGCCGTTACAGGATAATCGCTTTACAGAGCTAAAAGAGTTGTTAACCACTGCGGTAGAGTCAGAAATGACTTATGAAGAATTTCATCAACTGTACCTAAGCAAAGAAGCTCTAGACGTATCCCCTTATCATGATCCTAGCGGCACAATGATAGATAGCGAAGGTATTCGAAATGACCTGAAGCAAAATGGCTATACGTCGGTGAGAGCCCTATACAACACATTGAAGAAAGAGTTGAGCTTAGACAGTCAAATCCGAAATGATGAAATTGTGAGTGTGGCAGGGATTAACCCTTCTCAAAAAGACCAGTTGAGTACGGCAATTAGTAGCTTTGAATTGCTACCCCGCTTACCAGTAGATTCAAGTTCAATTATGCCATTCGCCCAATTCATTAATACTCCTAGTGCGTTAGGTCCGATTAATGAGATACAGGCAATTTCATATAGAGAATTAACTACTAAAGAAGCTATTGATAGATATTCATTGGCTCAATACAAACTATTTGCGGAAATAAACCAAGTTAAAGGTTCTGAAAGTGTAGAAGACAAGGCTACGCTTGCCACCATCATTCAAGAGAACCTTACACATAGAAGCACCATTGCTTTATTGGATGAGGGTTCACTCTCTGCCCTACCTCTCGAAGAATTGGCACAAATGGCAGCGGCACTTCGCATTGAAAGTACAAGCTCTCCCGTAGTTACAGCACGTAAATTACGTCAAGAAGCCAAGTCTCTACATGATTCTTCAATTGTGAAGGTTGCACAACTGAACTTTGTGGCAACCATTGCACATGCTCAGGACGCTGGATTGCCGATCTCCGGGCGAATTTTAAGAGAAGTTGACTCATTTACAGGGGGCGATCTTGAAAGCATTTCAGACCGCGTAGAAGAGATAAATGCGAGGCAAGAACGTGAGACATTTATCAATACATTAGCAAGTGGCCTTCAAAGTGTCTCCCTATTAGATTTCGATACTCGCGTAGACATTCGTGCCGATGAATATGAAAATCCAATAGTAGTCGGAATAGATAACCCGAAGTATGTTTCAAAGGGTCGCTTTCATTATGCAGTGTTGGATGAGACTAAAAAGGCACATGAAGGGCTGCTATTACCATCCGATGTTTCTTATTTTACTGTGCTCTCTGACCGAAGTATTGGTGTAGCCCGCGCCATTGAAAACGAATATCTGTCAACTTATGGCCTCGCCCCTTTAAATAAGAATGCTGTTGAGTTCGCGTTGGATGCTATTGATAGATACCTTTCTGATGCAGGACTAATAGGCGCTACCAATGATGAAGGCGAATCGTTAATTATCGCCAAACATCAAGACCAATTTACCTGCTATCAACCAGGCGCGGACGAACCGGTAGCAACCTATACGTCGCTTTCTGAACTAAGCGATGCGGTTTTAAGCCAAGGGCTGAGCTATTTTAGTGTTGATTCGATATCGAATGATTTAGGCATTAAGCAAACATTATCTATCTATGAAACACTGACATTAGTTGAACGCTTTAACGAACAAAATATTGATGAAATAGTAGAAATATTAGGCGAGCAAGATGCTACTAAAGGTTTGTTTGCCAATGAGAAGGTTAATTTAGCTAAAGAGAATCTGCTATCTACGTTATTAGATGATTATAAAAGGGCATTAATCAGTAACGAAATCGCAGAACGCCCACACTGGTTTACCCAAGTTGCGGACATAATCACCGCTAACGTAACTGCAACTGAAAGGGAAGAGACTAGCACACCGGCGAAGCCAGAAAGCCAACAATCATTGATGGTCGGGGATCGTATCCTGACACAGGATGGCAGTGTAAAAGGTAGAATAATCCTGCTTTCTGAAAAAGACGCTACCGTTGTTCCAGAATGGCTTTATCAAGCGCGTAATGAAGGCAGTAAGTTGCTTTCTTCACTCCCCTTGTCTTTCTTTGAGAACGTCAATGCGAATGCCTTTTCTGAAACCGTTCCGATTAGTGATTTGAATGTCGATGTTTTTGAGAAGTACTCCCCTGCTAACGAAGATGGATTAGATAATCTAAAAAAGGCACCTGACACAGATATAACCACGCTGGCAATCTTATTTGGATTAGAGAAATCCGAAAAGACCGACGTTTTAAAGCAGCAAATAGAACGTGAATTTGACTTGCGGATGATTGCTTTAGAGCATTTGTCCGGCTTAGTCGATGAAGCCACTACGCTGGAGAAAATGGGCGCGGCGGGTGTAAATCTTAAAGATAGTGATGCGGTAACAGAGTGGTTTACCGAAGCTAAAAAGCTGACCGCTAAACAATTATATGCCTTCCGTTATGTGAACCTACTTAAAGAGTGTGAACGTTATGGCATGACACAAAAAGTGGGCCTTGTTCATCAATTAGATAGCGAACAGCTAGATAGTGTTCATGTTATTCGACCTTATGACGCGGAGACGATTATTTCTGTAGAGTCTAAGGATTATTCTTACTGGCGTGACACTATTCAATTGGATGAGGATCACCCCCTTTCTATAGCGTTCGTTGATGGTGATGTCACCGTTACGCCTGTACAGCCAGTGATTGAGGCTGTTGCGGTAAACCGAATCGACGAAGGCACTCCCCTCCTCACCGATAACGGGGGACAAGTAGAAGTAGTTACCGTACAAGGTTATGACGACAACGAAAACCTTCAAGTACTGTCCGATGAAGGCCAGACACTCAACCTAACCTCTGAATTTGTTGAGTATGATGAGGCCAGATATGACAGCATTAAAGACAACTTAGGACTTAATGAAGATGGCGCATTCATTACTATTTTGAAAAGTGCCTCGCAGAAAGCCGAGCAACTAGCATTTCCAGAAAGTGGATATGCTCAACTCGCCATTGCAGAACTTGAAAGCGTGATTGATTTGCGTTTAGGCCAAGGGCATTTATCACAAAACGATTTAAATCTTGGCACATCAGAAAATAATCCCGCTTACTTTGATAAAGAAGGTAAGCTAATTGGTACTGGTGAAACGATTGAAAAAGCAATATTAGCTACCCAACCTGATAAGGAACAAAACGATGAAATATCTGGAGTTTCAGCAAGAGATAACGCTACAGCTGGGGGCAATGCACCCCGAACTCGCGATACAGTTAGAGCAGTCGAACCAAATGGAAGCAGAGATGAAAGTGCTCTCACAGAGAATGGGGGAGCTGTACGAAACGAACCTACCAATATACGAGCAGAAGATACCGAAGGACGACGATCTAACGGACATACTGACACATTGGAATCACCTGCAGGACGCGAGAGAACAAGCCCTCCAAGTGTCATTGATGAGCTTGATGGCAGAATTCGAAGCACGCCATTCGACTTTACCCAGCAAAGCGCTTTAAGCACTTTCTCACTTAAAGAGAAATATCAGCATAATATCGATGCTATTAGAGTTTTAAAAGATCTCGAAAAATCTGAAAGAAGAGCCACGCAAGCGGAAGTTGACGCACTCGGTAAGTACTCTGGTTGGGGTGGCATTGCAAAGTACCTAAGTCATTGGGAGTACAATAAGCAGCAACAAGAATTAGAGGAATTAGTCACCCCGCAGGAGCTTGCGGCTATCAAGTCTTCCACTAATACCGCATTTTTCACCCCTGTACCTGTCACACAAACGGTATGGAAGGGATTGCACAAGATGGGCTTTAAGGGTGGAAAAGTTTACGATCCTTCGATGGGTACCGGCAATTTCTATGGCCTCATGCCTGCATCTCTTGCCGATAAGTCCTCATTATCTGGTGTTGAATTAGATAGCATTACGGCAGCAATTGCTAAACACCTGCAACCTGACGTTAAAATTACTAATACAGGTTATGAAAAAGCTCTACTACCTAACGACTATTTCGATGTGATCACTTCCAATATTCCGTTCGGCAATTTTAAACTGCATGAGCCCGATTACAATCACCTAAACTTAAGTATTCATGATCACTTCATTGCCAAATCGCTAGACAAGTTAAAGCCTGGCGGGATGGTAGCTTTCATCACCTCTACGTACACGATGGATAGTCGTTCGACGAAAGCACGAGAGCACTTTGCGCAAAGTAGTGATTTAGTTAGCGCCATGCGCCTCCCCAATAAAGTATTTAAGGAACATGCCGGCACAGAAGCTAATGCCGACATTCTGTTTTTTAGAAAGCGATTCGACCATGAAAAACAAGGTAATACTTCATGGGTAAATACCGATTATTTCGACAAGTTTAATTACGGCGAAATCTTCATAAATAACTATTTCCTTGAAAATCCAGACCGTGTGATTGGTGATTTAATCGTAACCAGTGGCCAGTTTGGAAAAGAACTTGGTACGCTTTTCACTGGTGATATACAGAGCGAGTTAGATGCCCAAGTCGCAAAGTTACCTTCACATCAATTTACACCTAATGAGCCAATAACCACTGCTGAGGTTAAACCGGAGCCTAAACCAAGCCCGGATATTGAAGCGCTATTACTGCCACATCATCGTGTGGGAAGTTTAATGGTTGTCGACAACGACATCTATTGCCTGCAACGTGAATGGGATAGTGAACAAGAGGCGTATCGTTTAGCACCACAAGCATTTGAATATAGGGAAAGTAACAAAGAGCGCTTGATGTCCCTCATTGAGCTTAGAGACGCAACCCGAATGCATATCGCTATTCAAGTTGCAAAATGCTCAGACGAAGAATTTGAGTTATCAGCTGCAAAGCTAAATGAGCTTTACGATAACTTTGTTAAACGCTTTAAAGATGTATCAGCCACCTATAACAAGAGTGTTTTTAAATCAGATCCAGATGCAATGTTAATTTGCGCGCTTGAGTCAAAAGCGCCAAATACGGGCAAAACGGTGAAGGCTAATACGTTTACCCAGCGCACTATACAAGCCAACCCGCCACAACCGGTTATCAGAAGTGAAGATGATGCTTTCTTAGTGTCATTAAGCCGTTTTGGCTCGTTAAATTCTGCCTATATCGAGCGTGCAACGGGCAAAAGTATGGAAACACTCTATAGCGAACATGATAGCTTGTTCATCGAACCTCAATCGCAATCTTATGTACATGCAAGCCAGTACCTTTCAGGTGACATGGCAGATAAGTTAAAGCATGCGAAAGCTGCTTTAAAGCTAGGTGAGGATTACGCCACTAAAAATATCAAAGCCATCGAAAAAGCATGGCCAGCGCCAATTAATTTTGGGGATATTCGATTTAAGATTGGCTCGCAATGGATGCCACATAGCTACATTAAAGACTTTGTTTATTATTTGGGGACCGGTAATGATCCGCGTGATGATAATGATGTTAAAGATATACACGTTGGTAAGGTCGCAAACCTTTGGGATATTGGCGCCAAATATAGCTTTACCCGAAAAAATGAAGCGAAGTTAGAAAACGAATGGGGCACGTCTGAAATGTCAGCGTTAACCCTAATAAATAAGCTTGCTAACGGTGACAAGATTGAAATTGCTGTGACCATAGATGGCAAGCGAACTGTCTTAGCTGAAGAAACCGCAAAGGCTAAACATATGGCTGATACTATTCAGACAGAGTTTAAAGCCTGGGTGGGTAAAGATCCCGAACGCAGGATTGCAATAGCAGAGATTTACAACAGTACCGTTAATGTTATCAATATGCCGCAGTTCAATGGTAGCTTGATCCAGTACACCGGACTTAATCCCAAATTTAAAGGTAATGATTTTGAACCACGGGAAAAACAGAAAGATGCTTTAGCACGGTATTTGGTCGATAAATCCGTTCTTTTCGCTCACGGTGTTGGGTCTGGTAAATCGTTTGAATTAGTGTCTTGTGCGAGAGAAGGTCGTATCGCCGGTGTGCATAACAAGGCAATGATTGCCGCACCCAATAATGTCTATGGCCAATTAGCTAGGATGTTCCAAGAACACTATCCCTCAGCAAATATCCTCATGATGGACTCAAAAGAGCTTTCCGCGTTAGGCCGTAAGGAAGTCACAGCCAGAATAGCGATGAACAATTATGATGCGGTTATTGTTCCGCACTCGTTCCTCAATAAACTCGCTGCGCCAAGTGAATTTGTTATAGCACAACTTGAAAAACAGAAGGGTGAGCTTTCGCATGCTATTTCAATAGCTCAAGGAATTGGGGGCTATAATTTAAAACGTAGTGAGAAACGACTTAAAAGCTTGGAAGCGAAAATAGAGCGTCGTCTTAAACAAGAAGACAAAGATGACATGCTCTATATCAATGAATTAGGCATTGATGCCCTATTTATTGATGAGAGTGATAACTTCTTGAACCTCCCCACCCCCAGCAATATGTCACACGTTGCAGGGGTTAATACGAGCGAATCGGATAAAGCGACAAACTTACTGTTTATGGTTCGTTACCTACAAGAGCAAAACAACGGTAACGGATTAGTACTTGCCACGGGTACCGATATTAGAAAATCAATGTCGGATATGTACACCAACCTCTATTACTTAATTCCAAATGAGCTAGAGCGAATGGGTATCCTTGACTTTGATAGCTTTATGTCAACGTTCGGTGAGGTGGTCACGGCAATTGAAGCGTCACCGGAAGGGACTGGCTATCGTGAAAACTCTAGGTTAGCCAAGTTTAACAACCTACCTGAGCTCGCAAAGCTATACCGCGTAGCTGCTGACGTTTTAACAACGGATGAATCCGGTGCACAAAGACCGCATGCAGTTCGTATCCCGGTTCAAGCTGATGGGGGTGAATTCTTCAAACCATTTATGAATGACATTGCCCTGAGAGCCAAGTCGTTCAGAAATGGCTCGAAGGACGAAGCATGGTTTAGTATCCAACATGATGCGCAAAAAGCGGCTTTTGATTTGCGGATGATAGATGCGCGTCTACCCGCTGCTGAAAACGGCAAAATCAATACATGCGTGAGAAATATTGAGCATATATTGAAGACTGCCAATACAGATATGCCGGTCACACAGTTGGTGTTTATAGACCGATACGTTAACCCTACTTCGCAAGGATTTAGCCCTTACGATGAATTGATTAATCAGTTAGTAGAAAAGGGGGTATGCAAAAGGGAAGAAATAATTACGTCTCGTGAAGTCGACACTGAAAATAAAAAGAAGGCATTTGAAGCTGCTGCAAATGAAGGTAAATTCAAAGTTATAATTGGTACCACGGAACGCTTTGGCGTTGGTAACAACATTCAGACTTACCTCAAGGCAATGCACGAACTTACGCCCCCTTGGAATCCACGTGAGATCGAGCAGCGTTCTGGTCGTATTGAGCGTACAGGTAATAAGCATACTGACCTTTCTATGTTCCGATATAGCACTGAAAACAGTTATGACTTATTTCAGTGGGAGCATATTCGTCGTAAAGCGCTTTTCATCGCTCAAACTAAAACAGATCCAAATTCAGCGCCTAGAGAATACCTAGAAGAAGTCGATGCGAACTTTGAAGAAATGATGGCGATTGCCACCGGCAACCCATTAATCAAAGAGAAAATCGATTTGGATAGAAAGGTAGATGAATTGGAAAGGGCTAGAAGGCTCGCTCAAGATAAACAAGCAGATGCAATTTCTCGTATAAATGGTGCGAAAAAAGAGATTCGCCATGCGGATAAAGTCATAGATTTTATCGATAAGACTTTGGCTGTGACTGCTAAGAACAGCGACAGTATAGATTTGAATGGGGCATTTGTAGATGATGCTGACACCATTTCAAAAGCGTTGAAAAAAGCGCGTGATGTCGCAGTAAAAGCGAATGAAGATTTCATTGAAGTCGGAACGTACAAAGGCTTACCAATCTCTATCGATATCATTTATCAAAAAGAAAAAGAGATGCCTATCTTGAATGCGATGATAAATGTTGATGGGGTCGAAAGGTCATTCTGTGAAACTAAACATATTTCGCATGTAGCTAGAACCTTGATGGATATCGACACTACTTTTGCAGAAGTAAAAGAGAAATCCATTAAGGAGAAAGAAGACCTCGACAAGCTTATCAGCACATATGAGCCCTTAACCGTCATTACTTTTGATAGAGAAGATGAATTGAAGAACAGCTTGAAACGTCAAGCCGAACTTCAAGCTGAACTTGTAGAGGTAGCAAATGAGCAAAAAGAAGAGGAAGTCGCAGACTGGGAAACAAATACTGAATGGTCACATTGGAATTTCTGACACGAAGGACTTTGGTGATTTATCAGGCTCAATGGACCTCGAAGACTAAGACAATCTGGATATAGTGACACTTACAATTTGCCACCTGTGATTAAGAACTGAAAAAATACATGTCTTAATCATAGGTGTAGCAAATGAAAATTATCCAAGTTGATCCAGCTCTGAAACTGTGTCCAATCTGCGGCCATGAGCTTAATTTCGGCGCTTATAACAGTCGCATTGCAACTCGATGTACAGAATGTGACTACTATGAAAAAGCTGGTAGCTTGCACATCACCAGCTTCATCACCGCCGCATTGTCTGAGTATTGTGTCGCTCAAAAAATTCAATATTGGGATTATGAGAACACTAGCATACCAATCCACGAAGGTATGATTGGCAACCATTTTCTTCCCCTAATTGTTAATCGCGCTAATGCCCTATCAGTGGGAAACAACCAATTCTCCCCCCTTTCCGGCAAAGAGCCGCTTTTTAAATGTGTTCCAGATAAGAACAGTTGGCTTTCAGAGCGAGTTGTAGTCATTGAACATGACTATGACAAAGACGCATTAATGTATTCCCTTACCCTTGAAGTCGTTAAGTTTACGAGTGTCATTACCGAAGCACTCGATATGGCTAAAACATTAGGCCTTAGTGAAGGCAGGTTGCACCCCAAAACAATCATACAACCAGAACATGGTTCACTACTGCAAATGGCGCCTACACATGTAGCAAGCGCACCTAATCAAAATGATGAAGAGTTATCGTTAGAATGATTACAGACCTCGCAGAACAAGCGCTTATGGATGCTACTAGCGCACCAATGGAACCTGAATTTGAACCGCAAAGTGCCTGTCTGACTGCAACTAATATTTACTTCCCTTTACTGAGAGCCGTATTCCGAAGTGCAGCGGACGATCCTATTCCCCTGCTAAAGGAAGCGTTGGGAAAAATCCGTGAACTCGATGAGCATTTGCTACTTCCACACGAGGCCGATGCGACAAATAAAAACGACCTAATTTTGTTCGCCGTTACTGAGGCCATTGAACATAGCAATGAACAGTGGCTAGACGCTCGCGTGCTCAGTGAATTAGTAACGTTGGTAGAGCCTGTCAACGTCACCACCAATACACACACACCACAAACTAAATCAGGGGCACTGCTTAAGATTGCGATTCACCTACCAAATGAACATAGGAAAGAAGGGATTGCTGCCGCTGAAAAAATTATCAATCTTTGTATACAAAAATTAAAAGATTCCGAATTGAACCACGCCCATGAAATGGCCTGCACACAAACGATACTGACTGAGTTACCCGCAATGTTGATTAATGCCCTAAGCAATCATTCTGGGGGAGATTTTCACGGTGTATTTGAGGGTGTTGAACTCGATGTATTAAATACGATTACTGCAATTCTGGTGGACTGCGATTTATGACTTTAACTTTTCATATCAGCCAATGGCTCTATCGTACATTCTTCAAAAGTTATTTGAAGTTTGAAGGTAATTATTCCATTCACGACAACGTGAAAAACACATCTGAAAGCCATACATGTTCCATTTATGCAAAAGACGAAAACCAAGCAAACCGTATTTTAGAAAGTTACCGATACGCCCACTGCATATGGCTTGACAAGAAACACAACTGGTATGGCGTGAAGTACAAAAATTTAGGCACCGGTAAGCGTGGCATTGCGAAAACGGTAGCTGTGAATGGAATTGGAATCGCTAACGTAAAAACAAACTTCGATAAGGGTTTCAATGCTGGTGGCCAATCCCCTCTAGCTTTGTTTTCCTTATTGGTGGGCATTTTTCTGGACTTTGCAAAACGCCGAGCAGAGTCAAAACAGCAAGCCCATGTTGCGAGTAAAACAACGCTATTAGTGATTCTCTTCATCATAGCCACCTTCTCATCTGCAGTGGCCTTTCTATCGTTGTATCTATTCCTCACAAACCATTTGACGTTAACGGGTGGTTTACTTTCAGGGACACTTTTCGCCACATGCTGCGTCATGCTTAGGACAACTTATAAACTAATTGAGGCTTATGATGAGTAATTCACATGACAACCTTAACAATCACGACGATGCCACCACGGTACTGGCGATTTTCGGGCTAATTGTCATGTTTTTTTTACTGATTTATTGGCTAGGTTACGACTATATTGGAACAGTGTTGATTTCGCTTAGCCGATTGACGGTTAGTTTCATGAGTGGCGTGTATAACATTCCGGAAGTAGGCCATCATATTGGCCGGTTTCTTCTACCCTCTTATACTTATACCGAGTTAGGCGATTACGGAAGTATTCTCAACAGGATTACCTACTTCGACCTTTCGCCATATGACCACCTAGAGTTGTTGGCGTTTATATGTTCCCCTTTGCGACCTTTTGTTTTCCTATTGGTACTAATTACTATCGTCAGTAACATAAAAAAGCAGAGAGTGCGCAGTTTTAAGACCGAATATAGTTTTCAGCGTTTAGCACATACTTACAAGAAATTTGAACCTCACTTAATTCCACCATTGTCCGTGGATTTGCTTAGTTTACCTGCTGATGAAGGTACATTGGCACGCGCTAAACCCCCACTACGTTACTGTATAGAGCATGAACTTATCCAGTTCTACGGGTTTGATAATCGCAACGAAATTGATACCAGTAAACGCTTTAAGCCGACGTTCTCTAAAATAAAAGGTGCGATGCCAGGCTATGCCTATATAAATCCTAAAATGAGAGATCCTGAAGGCCAAAGCTCCCTCTTTAAACGTTGCGTACTGGTTGATGAAGAAAAGCTAAAAAAACACTTCATTGAACAGCTTGGGGAACCCTTAAACGACGTTATGGCCATGTCTAAACCGCGAAAAATACTTTTGGCTATGTGCATGTTAATGTCTGAGGGGAGAACCGCAGGTGGTATCGACCGCGCTTATGAATATAAAGATAGAGTGAACCGCTCTTTTAAAGTCTTAAAACAATATAAAAACTTCACGTTCAAATGTGCCATCGCCGCTTTTGAGGCTGACAAAATCATAGCTCAGCATATCAATAACCATGAATTTAAGCAGGCATATAACACGTCTATGTATGAGCTTACCTTTTTGGTTAAGGCGATAAAGATTGCGCGAACCAAAGGTAAGTTTTATACCTCTCATAATTATTGGTTGAAGTATTTCGACCGACAACTCTTTTTAACGTTTAATCAAACCGGTACCCCAACGGCGTGGGTAGAATGCGCCGCTATTCGTGACCAAGAGAATTGGGAAAATCAAATTACTGACATACGCCTTTCAGAGCCACAAGTAGATAGCGCTGTGAGTGCACTGAAACGCTTCATGACCAGCTCTGAAGCTTGGGTATATGTTCCAGAAGGTGGTACACGATGACTAATAGATTACATGCCCCCATTAATGCAGATAGTGAGGTAACACGTTATTACCTTGAGTCGCGCAGCGCGTTTCAACTCACAATGGATGCTTGCGCTCGTGTAGAAATTAGTACACCAATTCTTATCGTATTTTCCGCGTTAGCCTTTGTTTACCCTGCTGCGCTCATATTACTCATGATTATCTATGGTGTGTTTTGGATTAACTTCTTAGTTAATTCTGACAAATACAAAACGCTTCCTATGAAGCTCCCTATCTTGCTTAAAAAACTTGTCGACAAGCATAATCCAAAGGTAGGCAGGCCTCACCAATTCGAAACAGCCGCGGCTACCATCCACCTTGGTAATGACAGGTTTAATAAAAAGGAACTCTGGGGTATTGCCCCTGACATGCTTTTGCATTTACTCGTTTTAGGGGGAACCGGGGCTGGTAAAACCGAGGCTTTGTTATCGATAAATGCGGCAAGTTCAATTCTTCTCGGTGGGGCATCTATTTATTTGGATGCAAAGGCCGCTATGAATACTAGCTTTCGCTACAACCAACTGTTACGCATTGTAGGTCGTGAAGACAGCCTAAAGGTACTTTCATTTAAAACAGGTAACAGAAGTGTTGATCCACAAAGCTGGCACAAGAACTCAAACACTCTAGCTATCTTAAATAGTGGTTCAGCGGAATTATGTACAAACATTATAGAAAGCATGATGCCGGAAGGTGGTCAGAACCAAGTCTTTAAAGATAAAGCGCTAGTAATTTTAAAAGGGTGCATGCCTTGCGCTGTAGAACTAAGGGATAAAGAAGTTGTAAATATCACGCCCTATCTAATTGGCGAATTTATGTCGATTAAGATAATGGTTCAAATGGCATACCCCCAATATTATGACAATCAAATCACCTATATCCACCAAGATACTGGTGAAGATGTCGTTATTCCTAATCTAATTTCTGCTAGGAAAAGAAACGCACTACGCTCTGTGCTTATTAAGTTGGGGGTACAAGAAACTGAAAAAGCGCTTAAAGATACGTCCAAACAGCCTTCAGAGGTGGCCAAACAATTCAGTTATGCCGATGGTTATGTAGTAAAACCGCTTACAGATTTCCAATCTACTTATGGGCATATATTTGAATGTGAATTAGGTGAGATAGATACCACAGACATTATTCAAAACAATCATGTTTTCCTTATTTTCATCCCCGCTATGGAAGCGTCAGACGACGCGAAATTAACCCAAGGCAAAATAGGACTGTCATTAGTTAAAGCCTCGATATCTTTAGGTCTAGGCCCCAATGCTGAGGGTGATGCGGATGATGTTATTCATAATCTACCAATAGATTTAAGGTATATCTCAACGTGCACAGTTGATGAGTACGCTGAGGCGGCTAAAGCAGGTAACTTTGCTATTACTACCAGCCAAGCGAGAGGCTTGGGTATGAGTATGATTTTTAGTAACCAAGAATTAGCTTCCCTTTTGGAATCCAGTAAAGATGAAACCAATAAGATTTGGGGTAACACAGGTTTAAAAATTGTCCTTAAACTTTATGACTCGAATGAAACCATGGATTACATTCACAAATTAACGGGTAAGCGCCGTGTTTTAATGGCCAATAATTTAAAGCGAGGCATAGCACGGACTTTCCAAAATGTGAATGAGGAAGCGACGATACAAGAAGTCGAAGCCGTAGAGTTTCGTGATCTGTTTGAACAAACAGAAGGCTTAGCGCACGTAATCCAGAATGGTAAAGTAATCCGCTCTAAAATGTTTTATCACGGCTTGCCAGAAATTAAGAATGACAATTTTGTGCATGTCAGACAGTTAGAGGTACTGCCTCCAACTAATCAATCTGTAATGGCGATGCGCCAAAAACTGATGTCAAAAGTTGTCATAAGCAACATGCTTAGCAAATCTGAGTATCCAACGGTGGGGGCGTCTGATTTTAATCTGCCTCGCCATAAGTCAAATGATTGGATAGAACAAATACTCAAAGCACCTGATTATGAGCCCACAGAAGATGATGTGAGCATTTATCCTACCCCTGAACCCGATAGCACTATAGAAATAGAAAGTAAGGCTAGTGAGTCACCAGGCGATGTTATAGAAAGAAAAACATTGCACATTAAGCCACCTAAGAAAAAGACGCGGCCTAGCCAAGCAGGCAGAGTAGTCCAAAGCAAATCCAACACCTGGGTCTATGGTTTTAAAACGAGTCCTAATTTAGCTAATCCAAAGGCGCTTGCTAACAGTATCGTAGCGTTGGCAAAGCAGTCGGGAGTTACCAAGGAATTTGCAGAAATAGAAAGTAAAAAGCAGGTAGAAAAAGTTGCTGAGTCTATGAAGTATACGAGTAAAGAAGTCGAAAAAACCGAACAGGACGCATCCATAATGTGGGATGCACTACTAAATTCTGGTAAATAATAATACGCTCGTAACAAGCCAATAAACTCGCATACAGAAGACAAATTCTATGTTGAGAACTTATTAGTTTAAGCTGAGATGATTACAGGCTTAAAGAATAATGTGTAGTAGCTCATAACTTAATCTGACACATTTGACCGAAAGTTTCGACTTGACCTGACAGGCAGCAAAAGACAAACAACAGACGCTCAACTTATCGTTTTGCTACTTCCAATTTGTGCCAATAGCGGACTTTAAATACAAAAATAAAAGCACCTCATGCTTGTTGAAGTGACCCCATTAAGTTGGACTCATTTCTAAGCGGCAACCAAGGCCTGATTTCGATATTGTATCGGACTCAGGCCTTTTAATTTCAGCTTAATACGTTCGTTGTTGTAATAGTCGATGTA
>Ga0115012_10000227_pt1 | contig 32766 bp, 17 predicted proteins | sample TroAtlMetagenome_FD_88706 | JGI IMG/M metagenome (GOLD analysis project Ga0115012, IMG submission 88706) | Marine eukaryotic phytoplankton communities from Atlantic Ocean - Tropical Atlantic ANT10 Metagenome | ecosystem: Environmental > Aquatic > Marine > Oceanic | place: Tropical Atlantic...
AAGTAATAAAGATCGTTTAAAAATAACTGATACTTTATACTAAACATTCCACCAGATATTGAACTGGTATCAAATTTAAATATCTTTTCTACACCAACTACAGAGTCTGGAACTTGTAAGAAATTAGAAGTTTCATACCAGTTACTTGATATTGTTGTTCCAAGACCAGCAACTGCAGTAGCTGTTGCAGTAGTAGTTACAATTCCTACACCATCAGTATTTTTTGCTTTTCCTCTATCTATTTCTTCTTGAGTAAGTTTGTGCTTGAGATACATTCTCTCAACACCGTCAAAATGACGTTCATTGAAAAGTTGAATAGCATCATCGACTAGATCATCTATTTGATCATCGTCAAGGTTAATCTCCAATACTGGAGCACCCAGCTTCCTTAAACAGTAATCTATTAATTGTGTTCTACTTGCTGGTTTTGCCATTTCCTAACTATCAGTTTTCTTGGTCTTTTTTAGTTTCACTATTTCTTCTTGTAAAGAAAGAACTTCTTGTTGAAGAGTTCTTTCTTCTTCCTCAAAGTCTTTTTTCAATGTTTGTAATTTTGCTTCAAGAAGAATTACTTGATTTGATGATTGTGCAAGTTTTTGATTATATAAACTCACTAGAACATTAACATCAACATCACCATTATTTTGTTGCATTGTATTAAAATCAGAAAGTTCCACCATCAAGGGTTGAAGACCAATGAGGCTTATTAGTATATATCACAGAAACCGTAGCAGGTATCACAGCAAGATTTTGAATAGATCCATTCTCACCTTCTTTTCTAATATTGTAAGTATTAGTGAATGTTCCCTCAACACCAATTAGATCAATAGAATTACCAGCATTTACAGCAGTTTCAACTATACCATAAGCACCACTAGTATCTTGTCTTACAATATCACCAACAGCAACTGTTACATTAGAAGGTAATGCAAGAGTATTTTTGGTAACAGCAGTTAATATCTGCTTAGATGTAATTATTGGAGAAGCTGGATTATTAGTTGAAGTTTGTAATCCATTCTCATCAAAATATACAGCACCGTGGGTATTATAATCAGCAGTCTGATAATAGATACCTTTAATATCTAAATATCCTCTTGTTCCTGTTACAGTATTACCAGCTACTGAAGCATCTGGAACATAAGTCCAAGATCTAGCAACAGCACTACTATCAGGATTTGAATCTGTATCTACATAACCAAAATAACCTGTTTTGCTATTTGCAGTACCAACACCAATATTGTAATTAAATGCAATACCACGATCAGTATTAGTATCAAAAGCGTGTGTAATTGTTAAAGATGATGTAGTAGTAATACCAGCAGAGGTTATACCCTCAATGGTAATCATCTTCGCACCAGTATCATAACTAGTAACTGTAGTTAAACCACTATTTGGAAGTGAAGCGTTTCCACTTACAATATCACCAGTATTAATACCAACAACAGAATCAAGACTAATTGTATTGATACCAGTAGCAACGGATTGCATAACCGTTCTTTCACTAGTAACATCACCAATCGTAAATATTGGGTCGTTAACTGTTACATTAGTTGAGTTAACAGCAGTTGTTGTACCATCAACTTGTAAGTTACCTTTAATAATAACATCACCCTGATTACTTAATCCATCGGGGAATGGATCAATAAACAGTTTGTCTCCAGCACCACTTACAGTAGAAAGTACATTCTCTTCTAACTTAAGTTTACCAAATACAGAATGAGTAGATACGTTCAATGGGGTATTGAACATAACCTCTTTACCAGAGATTAATAATCTATCAGTTCCATCTTCATCATATTCAAACTTGACATCCTGATCTGTACCAAATGATAAGAAAGTATCATCAACAATAGTAACTTCACCTGTTCCATTTGTATCAAATATAATATCACCATCAGTATCTGTAGATGATATAACATTACCATCCATCCTAAGATTATCTACATTCCACTGATCAACCTTTCTATTATTATCAAGAACAGCAACTATACCACCATCACTGTTTCTTGTATTAGTAACACCAGCAATAACACCTGGTGAGTGTTCCATCATAGATGTATAATAATGTCCACCAATTGGGAAAACATTACTACCGTCATCTCCGACAAATATTCTATCTTTATATTGATTAGTACCACCGTAACTGCCGATGCCAGTTACATAACCCATTTCACCCCAATTTAGGCTGGCAGGTTTATTAGTACCAGAGGATCGTTTGATCCTGATAATGCTAGCCATTTAGAAATTTCCCCCGTTGATGTCCAAATTCTGTGATGTCCCAGGCGTTAAAGTTAACGTTGCGTCCCATTTTTGTGTTGTTCCATTATAAACCAAGACCATTCCATTAAGTAAATTCGTGGCATTAACATCGCTGAGTTCAGCTAAGGAGAGTCCTTGGGCTCCAGCAAGTGAAGAAATGACTTTTACGGCATTTTGTTGCCCTACCCTGACCTTAATATCTGCCATTTATGTAAGCAATTCAAGAATCTATCTATTATTTATGTTTTATGATTAACTAACTGTTGCAATAAAGATTTGATCTCATCAATATCTTTTTTCATCTCATCAAGTTCTGCTTTTTGATCAGCACTTCTAGTTCTTTTAGTATTATACTGAGCATATCCTTTTGAATCATTATTTAAAATCGCACCTGTTTCTGGATCACGAAACAGATTTTTATGTCCTTCAACTGGTATCATGCTGGTGGTATTCGTAGTCCGTTAATTAAATCCTTTTCAGATGGTTTTTTAGGATTGTTTCTATCCTTATATAAAGCATTTATCTTATCATCTTTAGAATTTTTTGATTTTTTAAATAACTCTCTTCCAGTTTTATAATACCATTCACCTTTCTCATCATTATACCCACCTTTACCTACAAGTTTAGTTGCCCAAGGATGTAGCTTTTTTATTGCATTAGATGCTTCTTCTAGAAATTGTTTGAAATTTTTCATGAGTAATGGAAATCCCTATCTTTTTTCTTATCTTTTAATTTATCACCTCTCTGGCGTTTTTCACCAGTTTCTCCATAACCATCTGGATGTGGACCTGCTTTAGATCTTCCTATATTATCAGATTTTCTTCCACTCTTATCTGTATAATGTAATCTGGCATCCTTTCCTGATTTTTTGGTAATAACTGATTCTTGACCATACTTACGACCATATTTCCTCATCTTCCTGCCAAACTCTCGTTTTGACATTCCTTCAGGTCTTGTTGTGTGATAAGAGACTTCACGGGCATCAGATCCATCATCATACTTATACTTACCAGTTGATTTCTTGTAACCAATACCACTACCCCTTAGATCTCCTTCAAGATTTCTTCTTTTCTTGCGATTTTCCTTTTCATCATCTCCACGATCTGGAGATATATGTCCAGTATCATGAGTTTCTGATTTACTAATTGCTCGTGATAATCCACCCTCACATAATATTAAAAACTCTTGAAATGTTATCATTATGCTAAGGCAATTGCTCTAAAGTCTTTTAATCTAACAGGAACACATTCATTTGTGGATGCCATTACTATTTTGATAGTAAATCCACTGAATTGCTCTAAATCATTTATAGTGAATTGATATTCTGAGAAATCATTCAAACCATTTGGTTTGACATAAGCATCTGGTCTACCATCATTCAAATTAACATCAATAATTGTATCACCAAAACCATCACCATCAGTATCAATTAGATTCTTATAACCAGGGAATGCTCTGTATGATTGAGAAACTTCACTTGAATCTGCAGTAAACAATCTATAATATGCTCTAAAATCTGCTTCTGGTTGTCGATTAGCAGCAACTAAAACTTTTATTGAAGTTGCAGGTTGCTTAAGATTAACTCTATTAGAAACAAATATTGATCCATGTCGATCTCCACTTAATTCTGTAGTTCCAATATCAGATGCATATCCATCTTGTCCAACTGGATTATTGATCTTATTTCTACCTAAAATAAAAGTAGCATTCTTAATATCCAATACAGGTGACAAGTTCTTATCACTTGTAGTCATATCAACTTTCAAAGTCAAAGATTTATTCTTAGGTAAAGTTGCTAATCTTTCAGATTCATTAACTTTAGATGCAACCATCCTTGGTGTTGGGAAGAATGTTGTTTCATTAAGAATAGTAGGTTCAAATCCCTGATCTATAAATGATACTTCATTTCCATCAGCACTTGTTCCAGTCACTGTTCTTACAGTTGTATTTACAAGAGTTCCTTTTCCAGGAGTAATAATATTAAATCTAGGTGATAATGTACTAAACTGATGATTTTGAGAAACATCTACAGTCAATCCACCAATTGATCTTTCATCAGTAAAACATAGCATATTTTTACCACTGTCCCTATCACTCGTTCCTCTATCAATTTCTAAGTAGTAATTGTCTATATTAGATGCTGATCTTAAGGTTGTATTTGAAGGTAAATTCAGTGTAGTATTAATACCTGCTAATGGGAATCCATTTATTTCATATGGTTGAATCTTTGTATCTTCTGGATGTTCAACTGCGGAAGAACCTTCAATTCCTCTAGTAAGATTAAGTTGACCTTCCCCAACAACATATCCAACAATTTCAGATCCCAATAAAGCTTCTCCCCTATCAGTAGTAACTCCAGCATATCTAGCAAATGATCCTGTACTTGCAACTGATACAAGTGTTGCATCTTTTGATAGGACTTCTTTTGTTAATGTAGATATTGTATCTGGTTCTATACCTTTAATACCAACTAGATTATTTCCACCATGATGTGCATGGTTAGGTTGAACTATCTCTATGACATTACCAGCATTTATATCGCTAGTAGGAACTGAATCTGCTGATGCTTTTATAGAAGCACCACCAGCATCTACAAGAAGAGTTCTAGTATCATTATTTGCACCGTAATGAACAATATCTTCATTATTAAGGAAATTCTCACCTTGAACATCTATTAGATATAAAGTATCTGGTGTTCCTGCCACAGAAGCAACCGTGAATTTTGCACCAGCACCACTTGTATACTTAGAATCTGTTTCATCGATAGTAAGTACATCACCAAGAGAATATCCAGAACCAGCTTGAGCAGAAGAAGCATCAATACCTGTAATTACACCATTAGTAAGTGTTAATGTTGCAGTAGTACCACTGCCACCTCCAGTTAATGTTTTTAATTTAACTCCATTCAAATTACTAAATGCGTATCCAGAACCACCAAAAATAAGAGTAATAGAATCTACTCCAGGATTAATTGGTGCAGCAACTTTCTCTACTATACCAGTAATACTATCATCTTCTCTATCTCCAACACCACCACTACTAATCTTTCTTCCAACGGCAACATCTGCTGCAGGAGCACTACCACTCAATCCAAGTTTTAATTTTCTAGGAAGTGTTCTAACAGGATTATCTGACAATGCCTGAGTATTCTCATTACCTGCTTCAATTGGAGTATTGTAGAATGTAACTGTACCAGAAGGAACAAATGCTGCTTTATAAAGAGTAAATGTTAAATCTTGGTATTGGCTTGGAGTCCAAATACTTCCATTTTGAGATTTAAATAGACTACCACCAATATATTGCTTAGTAACAACAACACTTTCAACATCAGGTAAATTCCCTGTCTTAACAGTAGTTTGCCCCATTGTTGCACACCACATCTCATATAAGTCAGATCCAGGTGATAAGAATACTAATGCATATTCTTGACCTGCCTCCAAATAAACTGGAGATGGGAATTTAATTCTAGTAGCAATAGAAGCATCTTCTGAAGTCTGTATATCATTTGGATTAATCGCTACTTGAGCATAATCTTGCACAAGCCAAGTTGTTGGTGTTCCTAATTCTACAGTTCTAAGTTCTACAAATACTTTAGCATTTGGATCCTTCTTAGCAAAGTAAACATCAAATGAGGTCAAGAATGCACCAGATTCATCAACAGTAAATGTTTGTGCCAAAGGATCTCTATAAGGTGCTTCTATTCTTACTGTATCTGATTCTGCATTAACACTAACAGTAGTTGTTATTGCATTTGGTTTCTGTGCAGGTGCAGGTGGATTTCTAACACCAACAGTATTTGATACTTGAGTTAAAATAGTTCCAGTAGCATGATACGATGCAGAAGCATCACTAGCCAGTGCAGTACTTCCTGGAAGTACAGTTGTTCCTACAGAAGCAGCAGTTAATCTAAAAGTCTTTGTTCCAGTCCTAAACAATGTTGATGGTTTTGGTACTGTATTTGCATCTCTAAAATGCATAGCACCTAAACAATCTCCCCAATTGTCTGAGAATAATCCAGAATTTGTGATTGTAGCTGTTGCACCACTAGTATTACCTATTAGATGGAACCCATCTTCCATCCATCCATACAAATTAGTCCTATTAGCAAGTTCATTTACATCACAGTTAAACAATTTAGATGTTGCTGAATATGAATCGGATGGTGCTGGTCTTGAACTATCGAATATATCAACCTGATAAGTTTCTGTAGTTCCACCAACAACACTTACACTACTTGAGGTTACAGATTGTTGAACTGTAGTCAATATTGATCCATCATCATCAGGTATAGGAAAACTACTACCAACTCCTCCAGATAATGTTTGTAGTCCTGAATTTGGATCAGTCTCAAATGGAACAACAATAGGAAGTCTAATAACACTAGTGTTACCAAATTTATGATTTGGTGGCATTGCCATAACTCTACCTATTGGTAAACCAAGGGCATTGTGTATCCAAACATCTTCATAATTCTGGAAAGCACCAGAATTCATTTGAATTTCAACAACTTTAGGTGTTACATGAGGAGCTTGACTATCAAGATATGCATAATGCTTTGTACTTGGTTTCAATCCATTTGCACTAAATGCAACATCCCTAGTACGCATAAATGGATCAGTTTGCCCACTTATTTTAATACTCTCAACATAATCAAATTCTCTACCTGCATTCTCTAATGTATTATGGAATGAAGTTTCTACAGTTCTTGTTGTAGTTGTAGTTCTAGTTGTAGTAATATCCCTATGATTCCCTATCCAATCTCTACTATCGTCAGGTTCAACTTCAACTTCAGTTACTGTTACATCAGTGCCTACTGCAGTATTGTCAGAAACAACATTTTGATGTTCAGCCCAAGTTGCACCTGTAGATTCTATTCTATGTGTTCCCTGAATATAAATTGTTCTAGTCCAATTATCTGATGGTGGGTCAAGAGTAATACCACCAACATATACTATAACCTCAAATGGGTTAATATTTTCAACTTGAGATGCTTGTGGCTGTTCAATCCATTTAACTTCATTAAAATCTAATGTTAATAGATCTCCAGTTTTTCTACAATTAGGATCTAAAAGTTTTAGGTTAGCTGAAATATCTACAACATTTTGATCTATAGAAGGATCAAACGCTAATTCAGCAGAAAGTGACCAGAAATCAACAGCACTGATTAATTCTTTATTAACAACATCAACTTCACATCTAGATCCTTGCTCACGATTAAAGTTAATAAAATCTCTATTTTTAAAATCATTTACAACAAATCCAGTCTTAAATCTATCTAATCCATCAGCATCAGTAACTGATAATGATTTAGTATCCAATTCAAGAGCAGTAAGAGAAGTCATTACTTCCAAATTAGTAACTCTCTTCTCAATTTTACCAATATCTCTCATGGTAAATCTTCTATTATCATATAATCTGATTGTAGGATCAGTTATAGGATCATAAAGATATGGAGGAAGTGTAATTTGAGCAACTTCCATAGAATCACCAACCTCAGTAGGTGGTGCTGGATTTTCAGCAGAAACTCCCTTAATAAGTTTTACTTGTTCAAACTTATTAATTACTAGTTTATCAATCCTTGGTAGATAATAAGTATATCCAACAATTGATGCTTCATCTGGAGCAACAACATATCTGGTTGTTGTTTCAAAACTTCTTGATGAGAACGCAAATGGAGATGTATTAGATGCTGGATCAAATTCATTAACTCTTGGTCTGAAATCAAGAATATCAGTAGTTCTAGTTCTTCCTATACTTGGTATATCATTAGTATACCTATCTTTAGTATATGAATTTGCTGTGAATAAATCACCATTATTCCCACTCTGAACTCTATATCGATCAAATATAACAAGCAATCTCTTAGAAGGAATACCTGCATTTGACTTTCTAACTATCCTAGAATAATCAGAATACTGTTTATTATGCCCTTTATCTAATCTATAATTAGATGTTCTATTCACATAGTTTCCAGGAACTACTTTTTGAATATTTGTCTCTATATTAGACTCTTTGAAGTTAACTGTTTCGCCAGGTGAAAATGTATTTCCATTAAGATATACAAAATCAATTTCATTAGTAGAAGGTCTATTTACAATTTGACCTATTGCTCTACTCTTCTGACCAATAACTTTTTCACCTATAATTGAGTTTGTATTTAATGCTAATCCTTCCACAAATGTTAGTCTGTCTAAACTTGCTACATTTGAATCCTTAGATTCATATACTGCAAGAATTTTTACTACATCAGGAACATTTAATGATATTTCCTTATCTTCAACTCTTAGTCCATAAAACTTACTTTGGTCTAATTGTGCATTAGTTGATACACCTACAGTTCTTGTTACTTCTACTTTCTTACTTCTATCATAATCCTTAGACTTACTAGTAAGACCAATTTTTCTTAATGTAGTATTAATAGTAATATTTGCACTATTTCTAGAAAGACCTGTAAATACTAAATCATTACCATCATTAGTAATAGTAACTTTATCTGAACTTAATTTTTCTGGTACTCCATCAACATCATAAATGATAGAATATCTCTCTTGATCAAAAGTTTCAAAGAAAGCACTAGTAATACCAATTGCATCACCACTTCCAGATCCATCTAAAGCATCTTGTGTTGTTAATGTAACACTACCACTTGCAGAAGTTGTTTTTCCTGTTATCTGACGAGATATTGAAAGAGTTGAATTTGATAAATCAACTGCAGAAATATTTTTCTTTGGTAATTTAGCATATAATCCAGAACTATTAAAATTAAGAATTCTAGGTGATTTAACACGGAATATGGCTGAAGTCGTTACTCCAGAAACAACTTCACCATTCATTACACCAGTTACAATACCAACTGGTTGAAGTCCTATTGAACTCCCATCAGCAGCTATTGTATTTACTCTATTATATGTCTCAAACTGAACACCATCAGTTGCTGTTGAATATCCAACAAGAGAATCAGTCTTTAATCCAACATGACCAGCAAATCTTCTCGCTGGTGATGTTGCAGTTCCATTATCTCCAGTAGAATCTCCAACAATTACTAAGTTATCAAAAGCAGAGAAATTTGGAAGTATTCTATTATACAGAACAGTATCAGCAGCAAATGGAGTTAATAGTTTATTGCTTGAAAGTGTCTTAGCATCTTGATATACAGATTTAATATCATCAGTAGTATAAGATGTAACCTTAATTATTGAAGAATTTGTTGCTATATCTTGTTCATTAAATTTTATCTGTTCTCCCTGAATAAAAGTTCCAGATGTTTGTGATAATACTAATTCAGATGGATTTGTTGCAGCAACATAACCACTAGCACCACTACTTAAACCACGAACATATGTTGATACTGGTGCAGTATTAGTAATCGTACCTGGATTACTTATCTCAAGATAGGTATATGTCTGTATATCATATAGATATAAATCCCATTCAGTTGCTGAATCTTTATATGAATCATCTGAAAGACCATACCAATAAACACGGGCTTGACCAATTTTTGTTCCTAATTTATCAGTAGTTTGACTCTGTGCTTCAATTGCTCTTATTCTTCTACTGTAAAGATCAATAACATTAGCACCGCCACTCTCAGCAGAACCAATATTAATATAAGGGGTTCCTTGAGCATTATTAAGCTTTAACAAACTACCCATTCTAAATGGAATAGGTGAATTTGTAACACTCTTCGTATCTCTTGGTTTATCTATATCTAAAACAGTTGTTGCTGGTAGATTTACATCAAATCCTCTAACATATGCAGTTCCTGGTGACAGTTTAACGCACATTTTATCTACTGATGGATCATTACCTTCATCAGTTTTCTGTCCTTCTACATATAATCCATCAGAACCAATTTCATCATTTAATGAATTTTGAATATTTACTCTAAAAGGATTTACTGCATAGTTACCAGATTCATCATATGTCCTCTTAGCAAAATATTTTTTAATCTCTGAATATACAGACTTATCTTCTAATTTTTTTATCTCACCATTTCTTACTCGTAATAACTCTACAAAGTTAGTATCATTATAATCTAATAGTGCTTTTTTAGATAACTTAACAGATATTCTAAATCTATCTGCACCTGGTGCAGCAAAATTAGTAAATCCTTTAGCATTATCATTTAAAGAAGGCTCGTCATTTGCATTAATAACTTGCTCTAATACTTCAAATCCAACTCTATATGATGGTGTATTACTATATGGATCAAGAACAACAAGAGACTTATTTACATCTACAAATGTACCTCTTATAAAATATACACCCTGATCAACACCAGCAGCAGATCCAATAGCAGTAGATTCTTCAGATAATAGAGTTAGAACAGATTCCCCTGCATTTAATGTAGTATTACCATAAGTAATATTTTCTTCGAGTGTTAATATCTCTTCATTTGGAAATTGTTGACTTTCCTTACTATCTCCAGATGATTTATATTTAACAAAGAGAGTAATATCATTGACACCTTCAGATGGTGGAAGAATATAATTCTTTATTGTTGCTTCTATTTGGGAATTTTGTCCACGAACTAAAGTTCCCTTACCATCATTATTATTAATTATTGCATCAAGATATACTGTAATATCAATACCTAAATGATCAGGATTTACTTTTACAGCAAAATATGTACTATCGTAAGTTACTCCACCAGGAATAACCATTGAGCCTTCTTTAAATATATGACTTCCGAATGATTCTAATTGGTTTTGCAATATTGATTGCAAACCTGTTAGTTCTCTTGCTTGAACTGGATATCCAGGTTTAAACAGTACCTTATAAAAGTTATCTGCCTTATTAAAATCATCATAATAAGGACTTATATTTAAGTTAGTCTTTTGTGGCATTTTTCTTTAGAATTCCAGGATGATTTTAACGTCTTCTTTTTGTCGAGTATTTCGAGCAATCGAAGGTCTATTATCAAGATAAACAATTTCCCCCGATCCTTTATTTATCTCAGGTTTAGATAACCCCTCATTGAAAGTAGTTTCTAAATTAATTAATTTCGTTCCAGAGGGATTTGTACTAATTCCACTAAATCCTATATCAATAGTTCCTGAGAAAGTAGAACTAGTCCCCTTAACAGAATTGGCAGTAGATTCAAATGGATATATCTGACCAGATGTTGAAATTCCTGCATAATCAGTCTGATCATTTGTAGATGTATAATTTAAAGATCTATCTCTAAAATACTTCATAACTTGTGTTTCTTTATCATATGAAGCAACATAAGCACGGGCTTTTTGTGGATCACCCTTTTCATCAGTAACATCTTGTGTAATTTCCTCACCAATAGTTGGAGTACCGTTAACAGTGTTAAATTTAAAGGCATGTAAAGATGAAAAAGTAGTTCCAGTAAAAGTATTAGCAGTTCCAACTTCAGTTGGATTCTTTACAATACCTACTTGTGCAAACTTTGTATCTGTTGGAAAATCTTTTGTGGAATCATCAAATCTAGCATATATCAATACCTTATCTGTTCCCAATTCAGTGTAGATATCGTAACCATGACCAAGAGATGGTGGAATTATAGGAACTAATTTTGCCCGTTGGTTTGATGGATGTTGGGTATCTTGTAAAGCACCTAAATCCACAACACCATAACTATAACCTTTACCACCAGAACTTACAGTAACATCCTTAACTATACCAGAGACAATATCAACTCTTGCCTTTCCACCAAATCCATCACCAACGATTTTAACTTCTTGTCCTAATCCATCAGCATACTTACCACCTGCATTATCAATATAGACATGCTTAATTTGATTATTATTTACTGTAGAATCACCATTCTCTCTTATATTTCTAATTTGAGCATCTGTGCTGGTTGCCCAACCATTAGGAACAGTAATATACTCAGTAGAGTCAAATTTAAGTATATCTGCTGGAGATACGGTATACATGTATTTCCAAATATAACCATCACCACTAGTACCAGCTCTAGATGGTTCTAAATCAGTAAATGTTGGTTCATCTTGGGAAATGTTACCTTTTGGATTTTCACCAGTTGATCCGTTAGAAACACAAAGATAAACTTTAAAATCAGAATTCATTACATAATAATTTGCACCATATAATCTACTCGATTCTTTTATAGGACTTGGATTACTTACACTGTAATCATCCCTATAAATCTCATAACGATTTCCAGCAGTCCAGTCAATTCTTCTAATAATCCTTCTAATATTGGCAGAAGAGATTTTCTTACCATACATCATAGTGTCGCCAACATGAGCATGTCTGGAAAAATTATCTACAGGATCTGGTGTATTTGTATTCCAATTTGTATCTCTTCCAAACCCAACAACAGTTGGATTAGGTAGTCCAATGAAAACGTAATAAGAATTGTTATCAGACTCTACTGATTCTACAAAGTTATTCGCATTCAGAATTCTAAACTGATCAGTAACAATTGCCGACATTTTTATTAACTAAGACTTTTTTTCTTTATTTATAGTCATTATTATTGATTAACTTATTTGAATTCTGATAGCACCAGTATTCCTCAAACCTTTTAGAGAAGATCTAGCATAACTTCTTCTTTGAATTGTTGGGAATGTAGTTAATCCAGAATTAACAGTTAATCCAGTAACACCTATAGAGATTGGTGAATCTGCTCTAGTAGCATTATATAATCTACCCCATGATATTTTTCCATAAGTTGTAGTCAAACCAATATTGGTTGGTTCATCTATAGTAACTCCACCTGCATCATGGAATCCAGTTGCAGCTAATCCAGCAATAACATCATTTGTAGTCTTGATGTTACAAACAATTTCACCATTCTCACCAGAACTATATGCTATCTGAGAAACTTTATAAACATTGTCCATAAAACCAGATCCGATTGCAATAATTTCATTATCATTCTTATCAACAGATGTAGTTGGATCTCCACCTATACCAGCAGTAAATCTGTTATTGTTTGGTTGAATTGATCCATCATTGAATGGTAAATATTTTGCATCAGTATTTGCTCCACCAACAGTGAATGGTGTATTTGAAATATACACATAATGACCTGCTTGCAGATCAGTTGTTGGTTTATCTGCACGGAAAGCAAATCTTAGTGCTAATGGATGTCCATTTGTTCCTGCTGATGTAGAAATACCTGTAATAATACCAGCAAATCCTTGTACATTCTTAATTTCTAATATCTTTTCAGATCCATAATATGCTTTAGGTATTACAACTTGTGGTGGATTGGAATGAGTATAACCTAAACCAATATTGGTTATGTTATATCCAGTAATTTCTCCATTTGTTACTGTAGCATTTGCTTCCGCAAAAGTTGAAATTCCAGTAACTGCATACTTATTTCTTTCAGTAGTTCCAATACCAACTCCAATTGGAGCAGCAATTGATAATGTAATAGCAGCACCAACATATCCACTACCTGATCCGTTGATTACTAATGATTCAATATCACCCTTATTACTTACTATTGCAGTAATTGCAGCACCTACAAAGTTAGCAGGTGGTAGTAATAATGCGTCAACAGATTCAATAGAAACTCCATATCTATCTTCTACCTTAAGATGTAATGGTGCTTCTTCATAGAAGAATGATTCAGCATCATCTACAAATATTCCATCAGTTGTATTAGTAGTTTCTCCTGTAGTAGATCCAACACTTGCAATAACCTTTGCTGTTGGATAGATTTGTGGTTCTAATTGCTCTCTTGATTTTGAGATTAGATCTCCTTTAATCCAAACATCAGTCTTTTGCTTAGTCCAATCTAATGGTTTAGCATAGAATTCTGTTATTCCAACACCAGTGTATATTGTTGTTTCAACTAAATCAGATCCCAATATTGCTTTAACTGGTCTTGTAGTTTCTTGAGTTTCTGTAAATGGTTCTACATCTGGATCTAAGTAATCTGGATGCTTAATAAGTTGGATATCATCTCCAATTTTTATTGTTTCATTTACATCAACTATTTCAATATCAACACCCTCTTCTCCTTTGTAGAAGAATACATCTACTTTATCACTTGCCATTGGTGCTTCAGTAAAGGTAAATGTAGTTCCACCTTCAAATTGATATGAAACATTAGGTGTTTGTAGAACTCCATTTACAAATATCAATAATACTGCATTTAAATCTATTTGATCAGATAATGCGGATTCAGGATCAACCTCAAATGATAATAATTGACCATTGAAGAATAATGGGAATCTTCTTCTAGATCCAGTTTGCATCAATGAAATACTATCAATAAAGTCTAATTCACCGAATTGCCAAGAAGAGAAGAAATCACTAAATGTTTCTACCACTTCAAGTTCAAATTCCTGAATTGGTTTCTGTAATCTCTTATCAACAACTAATCCTTGGGGTTTAAACTTATCACCAACTTTAAATGAATGACCAGATCTTGCAACTTGGAATTCAGAGATCTCAAACATACTTCTAGCAATACCAACATTGGTTCTAGCAGCACCAACCGCTACATTCATAAGAAGATTACTACCAGTATCTGTAGTTCTACCTACACCCAATCTAGAAATACCAACAACAGGCATATTCTCATAAATTGGATCTGGAACTTGAAGTTCAGGATTAACATATTTTGCTCCACCATTCTTAACAATTAAATCTAATGCCCCACCTGTTCCTGCAGGTGATTTTCCTACCATTATTCTGAAAGTATCAGCAGTTGCTTTTCCTACAGATAATTGGTTAGCAAAAGCAGGGTCAGTTACTCTTGGATATCCATGTAATGATTGATGTTGATCTTGCTCACAAGTAAACACTAATGAATTTGCAGCAATTACAATAGTTTCATTAGATTTCTGAATACATCCATTTATTGCAGGTTGAACGAAAGTATGATCAAATTTCTCATATGATGGATTTGGGTTTACATTGACTCTAAATGTATTAATCGTAGCATTTGTAATAAACAACCATCTTCCACTAGCATAATCAGTAGGTCTTGGATAATGATGCTTGGTTACATTACCATCTTTAGTGCAAGTAAATGTTAATGAATTATCTTCAATAAGAATCCTATCATTAACAGCAAATCCATGACCATTTTTAGTAATTGTTAAAACACCAGTTGTTTTATTATATGCAGCACTTGAAGGTGTAATTGTACTTGCACCACCAACACCGTGACTAGATTTTATTATTATCAATTCACCTGTCGCTGGATCATACTTAGCATTGGTTGGTGTTATAACTCCACCAGAACCTACAGTAATAGAACCTGCACTAGCACTTACAAACTTATGCCTATTCTTAGCAACCTTAGCCTCAACTATAGCTTCTCTACCACCTCCACCACCAGAACCAACATTAACAGTAAAACTATTATTAGCAATTCTTTCAACACCTAATGTTTCTCCAGATGCTGGATCAGTTGTTCTTGGATATGGATGATTACTTCCATAATTATCTCTAGAACAAGTAAATGTTAGTGAGTTATCTACAATAGTAACTGTATTAGATGCCTTTAAAATGCCCCCTGTCACCACTGAATCAAACTGGTGGGTATAATTGCCACCTGTGCTTATACAATTGGGTACAGCACTGACAAATGTATGACGAGTGGTGTTTGTAGAAGGCTGTACTGATAATACTTGTACAGTAATAGTAGTATCTGTTACAGATTCAATCTTTATCGCAGTATCATTATATGGATCAGAAGATCTTGGATAAGTCTTAGTTGATGTATTATTATCAACATCACAAGTAAATCCTAAAGAGTTAGTTGCAATCTTAATGCTTGTACCTGGAGTTAATGTATGAGATCCAATATGCATCTCCATCAAACCAGTTACTGGATCATAATCAACATCAGTTGGGGTGAATGTTACTTCTGGTGATGTTCCTACATTAACTTTAAATGTATTTGTAGTCTTATTCTCAACTGCTACCCACTTACCACTAATTGGATCCGAAGGACGAGGATATGTATGAGTAGATCCATAATTATCCATTTCACACTTAAGTGATATAGAATGATCCTTAATCTTAATCAAATCACCATTAACAAATGGATGACCAGCCATTGTGATTGTTATCTTACCAGTAGATGCACTATAAGCAACACTATCTGCTGTATGTTCTGTTGCTGCCTGTAAATTATGTGTTCCAACAGTTAATACCAATTCACCGCTTGCAGAATAATAATCAACAGTTGATGGTGTATATTGTGTTCCTGTATTGGCAGTAATTGCATTATTAGCAGAACTTACAAATTTATGTGTAAATGCTATGTCAGTAACTCCAATTGCAACTGGTTCACGATAACCAGATCCCATAGTTAAATCATTCCAGAATTCGTATGCATATCCACCACCGTGGTAGATATGTGGAATGGATGTCATACCAACTTTTACTTCAAAACTTCTTTCAGATACAATACCAACTATTGGTAAAGATCTTTCTTTATCTTTTGCATCTGGTCTTTCATCTTGGAAGAATGAAGTTGTAACTCCAACATACTGTAAAGAACGAATACAATTAGGAGACGCACCTACAAAAGTATGAGTATCGGTATTAGTTGGTGATATTCCTAATAATACATTAACAGTAAATGTATCAGCATCTACAACAGTAACGGTTAGATACTTATCATAAGCAGGATCAGTAGTCCTTGGATAAGAACCATTACCACCACTACCATAAGTACAACTAAAGGTTAATCCTTCTTTCTCAATCTTGATTGAATCTCCACTTGTAAGATTATGATTAGCAATCTTTAGTGTTAGAAGTCCTGTTGCAGCATTGTATGTTGTACCTGTAGTTGGTGTTCCAACAGCATAAGTTGGACACTTAAATTCTAACTGCTTTAATTTAACAGTATTAGGATATCCCAATCCAAATCCATGTACACTATTAGTTGTAACTGTTATAATACCAGTTGTATTATCATATGCTGCCGTTTCAATTCCAATATTAATTCCAGATGATGTTCCAACACCAACAACACCATCAATAGATCCATTAGCAAATTTATTAGCATTATTAGAAGTTTCTACTCTAACTTTTGCACCAACTAAAGGAGCATATCCAAGTCCAGGTGTTGAACCCATAGAAACTATCAAACCACCTCTTGGAAGTTGGTTTTGATTAATATCAAACTCAGATTGCATCATTTGACCATTCTCTGAGCTAATACCAGTGAATACTACACTCGATACACCAACATTAGTATCTTGATCAAATTCGTAGTTATTTCCAGCATTATTAACTGTTAATGGTGTCTGGAATACTCCATTAATGAATAATATTCCATTACCGATACCAACGCCTGTTATAGTATTAGCACCACCAACTGTCATAGTATATGTTCTTCCTATTCCAGTAAAGTTATCTGAAATATCATCAAATACCATATTGGTTGTATAATTTTGTCTTAGGAAGGTTCTTCCACTATATTCTGCTCTTACATATGGAAGATTAGTTTCATTCCTTCTTTCTCTAGTATTTCCTTTTGGTGGATCTAGGAACCAAGCAGTACTATCAACAATATTGAATGATCCTCTATGAACTCTAGCAGCAGCACCATCCACATGTTCTGTTGCACCAATACCTAAAGATCCTCTTCTTACTTTAACAACAGGTAGAGTACATATTCCAAGAGCAACATCTTCCGCTTTATTAATAATTCCTTCAGGAAGACTTGAGAATCCAATTTGCTCAACCTTCATATATTCTGGACCAATCTTCAATACATCTCTAGGTTGAACAGAACTTATTCCACTAAGAACAAATTGTGAATTTCCAATACCAATAGCACCATCAAGATTATGTTCAATTGCAGTATATGTTATTGGTTGTTGAATGATTCCATCTAAACCAATAACAGTCTTAGATAACTTCTTAGTCATCTCAAACTTATGGGAATTACCTTCACCAACTCCAGTTAATGTAATAGGAAGACCTGAAGTAATATACTCTTTTCTAGTATAAAGTTCAATATTGTCAGAATTAATAGCCTTAACATATAATGTAGAAGGCATTATATCAGTAACAACACCCACATTATTAGCAGTTGAACCTATTGAAACAGCAGTTGATCCAATACCTACAAAAGTAGATCCTGGAATATACTTAATCTCTTCATTATTATTGAAGAAATGATTAGGGATATTAAAGTATGATTGATCTAATACTTGATTTACAGGATTAAATGTCTTACTATAAATTGGTATTCCTTCAAATGTTAAGTCAAAATTAACTTTATTTGCTCTTGTTCCATTTACACCGTCATAAGAAGATAAGAATATACCCTTCTCTAATGGACCATACTTCAAAGATAATGGTTCATTTGCAAAATCATTTATTGTATTAAGAACTTCGTTATATGCTTGAACTTCAATTAGAGTTGTTTGTGAAGTATCTGGATAGAAATTAAGTTCATTATAGTCACCAACAGTAACTGTTCCAAATGTACCCAAACCACTGCTAGTAGCACCTGTAAATGGATATTGAATAGTTGTTGTATCAGAACCATCTTGAATAGAAACAATCTGATGCATAGCAGAACCACCAGTTTCATTAGATACCCTGACAAAAGACTTAACTGAGGAATCAATATCTTTATGTGTTCTAGTAACCAATATTGGAGTAGAAGTTCCAGTATGATATGTTGATTCCAATCTACCACTTCTTTCTGCACCTACAGGTTGTCCAGGAACTGCAAATCTATAAGTTCCAATTCCTGCAGTTGTAGTACCTATACCAACAACATTTGTACTTACATTAATTTCTCTATTAGTTTGGTTTTCACATTCAAAATAAATTGTTCCAGAATCAAATCTGGCAGTTAGAACTCCAACTTGAGAAGAACTATAACTTATGTTTAAAGTATCAATGTAAGATTCTGTATAATAAAGATTATATCCATCAAAATCGACAACAACTTCACCATAATTAAGATCTTTAGTGATATCATCCTGTACAACAACAGATGCATAGAATCCATTAAAATCAGTATGATCAAATTGTGCTAAAATTGTTGTTGTAAATCCAGAAACATTATTGTTACTATCGGTGTCGGCAATAGCAACTTTAACATTAGATGCTTTGAAATCAATAGATCCTATAGTATTAGTTCCATCAGCAACTCTATTAGTAGTAAAATCTGTCTTATAGATCTTAATATCATGATCTCTATCATATCTTTCAATAGGATTAAAGTTTAAAGTTTTTCTTTGGAATGAATCTGAAAGTGCTTCAAAATCACCTAACTTATGAGATGTCCAATCACTAGTCTTTTCTACCAAGAAAGCATCATTAGTTGTAGTTAAAACAAGTAAATCAGACAATTGAATATCTTGAGTATCTGCATCTACTATCTGTATGAGATATCTTGAAAAATTAGTATCAATTTCTTCAATTTCTGTAAATAAATCTTGTAATCCTTTACTTGAGAACTTACCACTAATATCATCATGAAGAAGAACCCTATTTGTCTTACATTTTGTATAATCTGTTAATTTTACATTCTCAAAAGTAACAAACTTAGATTTATTTCCTCTACTATCATAATCTTTTGCTAGATCAAAATTATTAATTGTATCAACTCTTCTTTCACCTAGAACATCAACAACAATAACTGGTACTGAAGAAACACTAGTTCCTACACCAACATTACCAACAACAGTCTCAACTGAAGTGTCTGCAAAGTTCTTCAATCCAGATGGATGAACCAATCTATTTACAGGATCAACAAACTGATCCCAAGTTATTGGACTCTTAACAGAATATGAAAGATTCTGGAAATAATCATTATTTGGAATTACTTGAATATCTTCATTTAATTTACCACTATCATCTGTCCATCCATATTCTTGACGATTTGCATAATCAACTTCAAATCTTGCTTTATTTTCAACTATAGATGTTATGGTTGCAGAAACATTACTAGTCTCACCTTTTATTCTATATCCAGCCTTAAGTCTAAATGTTCCATCAATTTTAATAAAATCTTCTCTTGTTTCAGAAATTTTTAAATCTTTTGGAAGGAATTTATCATTCTCTTCAACAAGTATTGGTTCATTTATTATAAACTTACCTCTTTCTTGAACAGATTCAAGAATTGGATAATCTTTCTTATTAACAATATTTGCATATCCAGATTGATATGTCTTAGCAATACCTGGATTAGTTGTTAATCCTGCTATACTATACTTCAATACTGCTGGATCTGAATTAATATAATCTTCAACTTTGAAGAATCTAAATTGATAGTTTGATGAGTTATAACCATCTCCACCAGTATAAACACCAGCAGAAACATTACTTTGTGTTCCAATACCTGCTTCACCAAATAATTCAACACCTTCAACAAATACTTCATCCCCAGTTTCAAATGGAGAAACTCTAAATCCACCTATTGGTGTTTCTAGAGTACAGGTAACAATACCTGAACCACCACCCTCCATAGAGTTAATTCCAATACCATTTGAATTATTAATGGTAATAATTTTATGATTTACTGAATTCAATCCCTGAACAGGAGCAATTACTTCAACTTCAGATATAGTCTGATTTGGTACTTTTGCTAGTAATGAAGTATCATCAACAATAATATCATTTTCAGAATCATATACAAGAATATCAGGAGCACTTAGGTATTCATTACCACCATCAGTAACAGTTATTGCAACAATAGTATCTAAGTTATCAATTCTAACTACTGGAGAAACAAATGCTTCAGGACTTAATGTTCTATCTGAAGAATATTCATATCCAATATCAACAATTCGTACACTATTAATTCTACCAATAGAAGTTGATAATGCTACAATATTAGCATTTTTACCATTGAGACTGACAATTGAAGAAAATTTTGGAAGTTGTTTATAATCGAATCCTTTTGATATTATTTTTACATCTTTTACAGCACCAACAACTAACTTAGATTCAGTTGAATATTCAAGTGTATCACATTGATCTTCCTTATAAGATAATAATTCAGGAATTGATCTTGGAGAAACTTTAAATGTATCAGAAGTTATACCAAAAATCTTATAATCTCCACTATAAGCACTATCAATAAAATTAATTTCAGAATAATTTGGAATTGTAGTATCTGCTGTGCTAATATATCCAGATTTTTCTAATGCATAATACAACCTAGAAGGGGTTGTTTTTGAAAATGCAAGTGATACTGTTGATTCTGTTCCAACACCAACTGTACCCACACCAGTTACATTGAAATTGCTATCATCCTCAGAACTAATAAATTCATTCTTAAATTCTTGATCATAGAATACTTTTAAGTCATATCCAAGTAAAGAAGAATCAGAAACATTAAAAGTTAACTTAGAATTCTTAATTACATCTATTTGTGGATTAATTGCAGCAACTGTATGGTCAACAGCACCAGTAGATGAAATACCAATCAATAATGGTGGATCTACTAGAACATCTTTTAAAGTTTTAGCTACATTAAATTGATTTCTGTTTAACTCATAAACAAAGTAACTACTAGAAATTGGCAATCCACCAACAGAACTAGTATCTTCATCTGCATTATAAAAGACTTTATCACCAGTTGAATATCCGTGATCTGGAATCGTAATAGTATTCGTTGCTGTATTAATTCCTGCAGAAGTAAATCCAACTCTATTAACTAATATAAGTTCATTCTCTTCATTGTATATCAATGATAATGGAGCAGTGCTTCCTACACCAACAACAGTGTTTGGAATTACATTTAGAGTTACTACATCACCATTTGTCAAATTATGAGATTCTGTATTGGCAATTGCAGTTTTTGTAGTAACCTTAGATACAATTTTATCAATATCACCAGTAACTTGTTCAAAAGTAGACTCTAAAAGATATTCATAGTCATCAGACTCATTACCCTTAAAGAATAATCCTTCACTAGTGGTTGCAGCACCAACCTGAGTAACTAAACCAACATAGTTTTGCCCTTTATTAATTGCATAAACAGTTGATTGATCAGTAGTTACATTAGGTAAACTAAAGTTATTAACTGCTTGTTCAGTATCACCAACAATTAAAGAATTTGCAGTCCCTCTCTTTCTAAAGATTAACTTCTGACCAGTCTCAAATGGATGATTTGGTAGATAAATTGCTCTGGTTGGAATAGAAACTTCACTTGTAGTGTCACCAATCTTATATTCTTTTATAATACCACCACCAACAGTAACACCAGTTCCTACTGAATGCTTTGCATTAAAATATACTTTATCATTTACCTTTGAATTAAACTGCTTAGTGTTAACTGGTATACTAATATGACTGTTCAATATATCAATATTAGATCCATAAGTATGAGCAATTCCAGGTCCAAATCTCTTAACTCTAAGAATTGTTCCCATATTAAAGATGTTTAATACTTTAACTAACTCATCTTGATCTATCTTTAGAGTAGATCCAATAGAAACCGTATCTGGTATAACATTTACATAGATATCATCAACTCTACCAGCAACAACTGCATTAGATGTCATTGATTGTGCTAATCCAATTGTATTAGTAGTTACACCAACTGAGAAAGAATCTGTAAGATGTACAATAGAACTACTAAGTCCAGATATTGATACTGCATCTTTATCATTTAATTCAATAAATGGTAAATAATGTGCTTGTACTTCGCTGCTATTTTTCCAAGTAAATACTGCATTTTCAAATGATTGCAATTCAGTTTCAATAGAAGAAATACCTAAACCAACAATACTCTTAACTTGTCCACGAAGACCAGAACCCCAAGTTCCAGAATTATCAAAAACAGTAAAATCACCAACTTGATATCCAGTACCACCATCTAAAACTTCTAATCCATCAATTTCACCAACAGTTACAGATTCTATTGTACTTAACTGTCTTACACGCTCATTAGACTCTATAATAAAATCATTATTTGCATTAGGATCACCGACTTTATATGGGAAAGTATTTCTTGCAAATGATGTATTATTAAAGTCGAATGAATGAGATAAACTGGTATTTGATGATATGAAAGGTGAGTGATATGTATTACCAATAAAATATGGATACTTAGGTGATAATTTTCCTATATTTGGACCAGACATTGCAGTGGTAACACCTGCAAAGTATGCATATACACCATTTGGAAAATCTGGAGTTTTACAATATCTACCATTATGAACATCAAGATCACCTGAAGCATCAAAATAATAATCATTTGTGAAGAATCCTTCATCAAACCCAGTTGGTCTATTATCAACTTTAGTAATATCCAGTTTATATCCTGGATTCATTAATCTAACTGCTGGTCCTAATTCATCAGATTTAGAAAACCCAAAAGGACCATATATTGGATTTCCGTCAAATGCCCATCCTATGATAGGAGAATGTGATGCTCCAGTATCATTAAATGTATTTGCTATATCTTCATTATATCCATATAAACCAAAATGTAATTCTTCATCAGTACCACTTAAAGCAAAATCACCAAGTCTCTTTCTACTATCAACAGTTAATCTTCTAACTCTAGGTTCAAGAAGACCATTTATTCCAGTTGATTCTACATATAAATTTGTTTTATTAACATCATATCCAATACCACCATTAATAACTACAACACTGGTTAATTTTCCATCAGTAATAACAGGTCTTAAAATAGCACCATTACCAGTAATACCTGTAGTTGTAATTCCAGTAGTTTCAACTTTAATTTCTGGTAAAGAATAATATTCCTTTCCTCTATCCAAAACTACAGCATCAACTATCTTACCACCTACTATAATTGGTTTTATTTCTGCATTTCTTCCTATTTTTATCTCTACACGAGGATTTTTTTCATGATTAAGAATTGAAGATCCATAATTATCTCCTTCTTCATACAAATATGCTTGGGTTATTTCACCAGTAACAACTGGAGTAAAATTAAATGATCCCGTAACTGTTGAAGAATAAGAAACCTGACAACTTACAGAAATATCTGGATATTTAAATGTTTGATATCCAGTTCCTGAACTTGTTAAGTTAACAAATTCTTTTCTATTATAATTTACTTTTGATGGGGTAGTGGTAATTCCTGCATTTGCTAATTTAAAGGAATCATCATCAATCTTGATTATATAATAACCAGTGTCAGTGTCCAATCCACCAATACCAGTACCTGTATTATGATATTCTACTAAATCACCATCATTAAATCCATGATTTTTGAAATTTATGGTATCAAACGCTACAGAAACTGCTGATGGTTTTACATTTAGTTTTCTATATGAATATCCAGAACCAGTATTTAATACTTTAACTGATTGTAATACATTCTTAGTAGATGTTCTAAACTTATGAATACCACTTGCATTAGTAGCAGTAGATAATCCAATAGTATTAATACCAGACATTGCATCGTCATAAGAATTATAAAGACGAATAGTTCTTGTATTAATAATACTAACATTATATGGAGCACCAGTTGCTAATGTTCCATCTGAAGTATTTGTATTATCAAATGAAGGACCAATACCAAGATTAGGATTTCCATTACTATTGTAATAAATTACTTCACCCTTTTCTAAATTATGCTCTGTGGTAAATGTAATTGTTTCTTGAGCAATCGATAAACCACCAGAAAAGAATACATCTCTACTATCAAATGATAATTCACGAACTCTTTTACTTACAACTGGTTCTAATCGACATCCAGTACCATTACCACCTTGAATAGAGATTGATGTTACATCATTTATATCAAATTCGTGTGGATCTACAAAAACATTTTTAACAGAACCACTAACAACTGGTTCTAATAGAGCAGTTGTACCAGAACTTACTGTGCTATCATCAACAATAAGTTTAGGTGGGTTTATGACATCATAACCACTACCACTATTATAAACTTCAACAGAGATTAAAGGACCATAAAAAATAGAATCTTCAGATATTGGTGTTCTTATCTGAACACCATCAATCATCATACCAATATCATTAAGTGGTGTCTCTCCTTTTCCAGAAACAAATAAGTCTTGATATAATGGGAATTTCCTTAGAACTTTATTTGCTGCTAACTTCTTATTACTATGAGATAATTTAGTGAAAGTATGATTACTTGCTAATTCTACACCAAATTGTATATTAGTTGCAGTACCAACTAAACCTCTTGAAAGGTATAATTTGATTTTTCCTGGATTCTTGGTTAAAAGTTCAACATAATAAGTTTGTCCTGATTCTAATCCTGGAATTACTTCTCCATTTGTAGTGTATACAAGTGAATCGCCTGTTATGAATTCAATTGGATCATCAAAAACTATACTATTAAATTTCTCAGTAGTTACATCCACATCTACGATATGAGTATGATCTGCTGTTGAAAGTACAGTTTGTATGATGTTGGCACTTATATCATAACTTGGTAACGAGTTTGAAGCAGCATAACCATCAACATCACCGTCAACATATACATTTAATGTATCAGAAAGAATCTGACTATTACCTTCTTTTAGATCAATACCAGAACTAGTAGATTTTTTTAACCTTCTTACAATATCATATTCCTTTAAAGGATCTGCATTAAATCCACCAACACCATTTAAAGTTACAGTTTTTGTAAAACTATTAATTGAAGATACAATTGCAAAAGAATGTGCAATACCTGTTTGAAAAGTATTATTTCTTTCTGTAATATCAACAACATCATTAACCTTTAAACTTGATTTGTCAATATCTGTCTCTAAAACAAAATCTGGTTTATTAATAAACTTTATTGGGAATCTACAAGATGTATTGTATATCCAAGAATTAGCAAATATTTGCTTATATGTGAAGTCAGATTGTGGATTTAATATAGATTCACCAACATTCTTAACATATACATCCTCACCTTCTTCAACTAATGAAATGTCTGAAACAGGTACAAAATTAGATAGAACTCCAGTTATTCTTAATTCTACCTTTTTTTCTAAATCTCCATTCTCATAACCATATATAACCTCATCTGATCTTAAATCAGCAGCCATAGGAATATCAATATCATTACCAGTACACCCAAAGAACTGATTAATACTCTTTGAAGTGTAAGAAACAGTGACAGGTCTATCCTCTCGGATACTATCACATAAAAATGTTCCTGACTCATTAAAACCAACAGTTGAATCAACTGTAATAATAGTTGAATTTGCTCCTGTTGCTTCTAAAACTCTAGTTTTACCTGGAATTGTGAATGTTCCTTCAATTAGATCCCTATCATTGAATCCAACAAATAAAGAAAGTTTGTAATATACCTTATTTTCTCTTGTTAATATCTCAACTTCCGAAACAGAAGCATTTGTTCTTAAATCTGTTGACTTGTAAATTGTTTGTCCAACCAATTTAGATGGATCACCGCTAATAGGATCAGCAATTACAACTTCCCTACGAATAAATTCAGCATCAGATGGTTTAACTAAACGCTCTTCTAGATCTAATACCTGAGCTTCTACTCCATAAAGAACTTTAAATAATATCCTTATAGATTCTTCAATACCTTTTGACTGGTAAAAAGTTCTTGCGTGTTTAATGAAGTTACCAACATCAAGATTTGGAGTAAAATCATTATCCTCTAAACCAGGTAAAAATGTTCTTTTTAACTTTTTATAAAACTCTTGAATAAAAAGTACACTTAAATTGGTAACTGATTGTCCTGTAGTATGATCTGCAGCAGATGTACTTTCAAAAATTAAACTTTCTTTGTTGACATCATCAATAAAAGAAGAAATTCCTACATTATAACCAGTAATACCACTGAATCCACGAATACATCCAGTAAAAGAAGTATCTGTCTTACCAGTATAGGTAATAATTTCATCATCAATCTTTAAAAGACCATATTCAGCAGGATATCCCTTTGTAGAAGAGACTACAATAGTAGTAGATGCATCTGAAATGTTTTCGGAAAGAATAGTTACACCAACTACAACCTCTGGGACTAGGTTATCAACCTTGATATATTGATCAAAATTGCTAATTAAGTCAGATGGAGCACCTTGTGCCTCTTGTGAGATATAATATTGCTTAAAAAATTCAGTTGCCTTTGGAAAGTCGTTAATTAAAAACTCAGGTAACTGACTTTCAATTATTTTATTGACTTTTACTCTATTATCAACATTTAACATACTTTATTCCCTTTCCAGTTTCCCATTTGAATAACTTGAAGTGTAATAATCTCTAGAGAATACAACGCCTGATACATCTTCGCCCGAAGCAATTACATCCTTAACCATATTTATCTTAGTATTTGAAACATCAAAACTTAGGTATAAATCCTTTAATCCAATAACATCATTAGAGTCTGGGAATGCCTGTATCTCAAGTATGTCGTTAGGAGCGTTTGTTTCTGTTATGTTAATAGTATTTAATAAAATTTCACCTTTCTTATAATCAACTGTTCCTATAGATTTAACTATAACTCGTAAGTCATTCTTCTCATCTCTTGAAATTGCACTCAATATTCCTTTATGACTACCATCAAGATCACCCTTATCATTCTTATTAGGAACATCAGTTAAGAAAACAACTTCATTTGAACCAGAAACCTTAAATCCAGTACTCTTAATATTAAATCCTTCAGGATTAATGTGGAATCTATTACCAAAGCATAATTCATACTGTGCAAATTGATTAACAAGTACCTTCATATCCCTTCTAATCTTAACTTTAGTAATATTAGAAGTAATTGCAGAATCAACTCTGTCAATTAATTGAAGTGCTTTACTATACTTAAATCTACCACCAAACTTATTAATATCAATATTCTTAGAATAATCACTTAAAGTACTAGTAATAGTTGATTTTAAAGTATTTGAATTTGAAACCTTGGAAGAGTTGTAATAGATTGTACTGTCCAATTCAACATAAAGAACTTTAAGATCAATAATGTCTGCATTAATACCAGCAATTGAATAACTCTTAAGTTTGTTTTTTATTTGTTGTTTGTCAAAATCTGATACATAAGTACCATTTTTAGGTTTGATACTGATCTGAACCTTACCAAATTGGGGTGGATCTAATTCCTCACCACCAACTACAGCAACTGACTCTGTTCTAGTGTAAATGGAAGCAATAATTGCCTCATAATCCCTTGCTGTAACTGCCCTATACTGTGCTGAGTACAGTCTAGGTGCGAAATACTTAATAGAGGAAAGGTCTTCTTGTTCAGCACCGTTAGAAGCGTTTTGAACGGTAGTTATTGTAATACCACCATCAGGAATAACGGTTAATGCATTAAGGTCATTAGGGGATTTATCAGTAAAAACACCAGCAAAATCAAAATTTCCTGTAGAACCTGCTCTACCACCTGCACCATTACCTTCTTCACCATCAGTAATAATGAATCTAACAGTGACAACTGATCCATTTTCTAATTTTTTACCAAAATAACCATCACCAAAGAGGATTTCATACTTTTCATCCTGCACTTCTTGTATAAAGAAGATTTCAGAGTTCTTATTGATGCTTAAAATGTTGTCTATCTTAGAAAATTCTCTTCCAAGACCAGTATCAGAAGGTCCAGCAACATAAATTTTAAGAGTATTGGCATCAATGTCAGCATTTGAAAGAATAAATCTCTGATCTTTTGATGTATTAATTTGAAATTGCTTTTCTAACAGTGTTCCTTGTAAAACTTCAATCTGATCAAAGATTACTTGACCATTTTTTACAGATGCTGTATGTGGTTCAACAGTTGAGAATCTATATGTAGAGTCATTTGCCTCTCCTATGCACACTAAACCTGGTTTTAAGTACAGACTAGATGCACTATTGGTAGTATTAGCAATAAATGAAATCGTTGCCTTTGCAGCAGCTTTTGAACGGGGTACATAACCTATGTTACGAGCAAGAGAAACCACATTTTCCCTTATGACTGCAGAATCTAGGAAGGTTTCATTCGCAACTAGGTTGGCATTAAAGGCATTAATGTAGGTATTATATGCAAGTGTATCAATTAATACACTAAAATTAGAACCTTCAAAGTCAAAATCGGAAAAATTGCTGTTTGAACGAAGATAATCCCGTATCTGAGCCTTAATTTGTGTAAAATCTAAATTGGCAAACTGAGTAAATGGCATATTACTATCTGGTTGGTTCTAATAGGAATGTAAATGATTGGGTTGGAACCTTTAATCCAACAATATCAAAGAAAACGACTATATTAAAAGCATTATTATCGGGATAAGGATCTAATTCAACTCTTAGATTACTAACTCGTGGTTCATAACGCATTACTGTCTCATTTATCTGATCTTCAATCACCATTGTGAGTGTAGGTGTAAAGTTTTCAAATAAACTAGCACGAATATCAGTTCCAAGATCTGGATTAAAGAATCTTTCGTTAGGAATAGTCTCTACTAAATTCCTTACCGATCTTACAATCGCACGTTCATTCTTTAATACAGGTAGATCTTTTGTCACTGGATGTGGTTCAAAAGAAAAACTAATATCTTTAAATGCTCTAGACTTTCGTGTTATTGACATCGAAAAGGCAATATTTAGTACTATTTACATATTTTATTTATGACAGCAACCAGACATTAAAAAACCCCCTTTCGGGGGTGAGGGTTATTTGCCTTGTCCTCGGTATCTTTTCGGTGCTTTATTTCGAGACGAAGCGGAATACTTAGTGTGTTTTCCGTTTCCTTGTCGAGACTTCTTCGGTATTGATTCTAACTCAACACTTCCCCATGCACCTGTTTTGGTTCTTACTGCCATTTAGTCCTCTTTAATAATAATTTCAGTTCTTAGACCTTGTGGGTTGTGAGCACCATTATCATAGTACTCATAGGCAAGGTCTTCCATTGTGTTAAAATATTCATCTTGGGTGAGGTTCTCAAAGAGAATCTTCTCACCCTCATAGATGTTATATAACTCTTGTTTTTTCATGACCTACACGAACACGAGGATCGCACCAGATTTCAAAACCTGCTTCTTTCGCATCTAAACAGAACGAGACGTCTTCGCCACACATATCCTGAACCTCACCTGATTCAAAGACCTGCATCTTTGGAGCGAACCAAGGATAAGGAAGACCTTCGTGTTCAAATACTCCTTTCTTAATAAGTAACCATCCGAATCCTGCGTAGTCCACAGTAAATGGTTTCTTTCTTTTCGAGATGCTTTCGATGGTTTCGTGATTCATAACGCCCCCATTAGATCTAAAGTCATCTTCTTCCATCCAGTGTGCAACCGAGGTGGTTTTGCCGTCCTCAGTACAATACCAACCAGACGCAATATCCTGATCTAACAGAACGATCTGCCAGAACTTCTCAGTGTTAAACACAATGTCGCTATCAATCCATAATTGGTAGTCATAGTTTAACTTACCGTCCCAAGGTAACTGATCAGGTCCCCGAAGAACATTAGCACCTAAGCACTTGCATCGTGCAAAGTTGACCATTGATGAGTAATCCTGTGAGATTTGGATACTTGCTCCACTTTGAACCAGATCAAAGCATAGCTGTACAAAACTCTTCAAAAATGCATATGATACTCCTCTTCCAGGTAAACAGAATACAACTGTCTTACCTTTCACCATCTCCCTTGCTTTATCATAGTCAAAATCTGGTTCTTTTTTGACAACGGGAGATTTAGCTTTAACTGTAAATCCTTTCGCCATAACTTAGTGTAATTACCACTTCATATTACAGTAATTTATACTATTTGTCAATAGTAATTAACGACTGATCTACAAACTCAAAGTTGTAATTACCAGATATAATTGTCTTTCTCTTACCTATTAATGGTGCAGAACGATGAATTAAATATGACGGGAAGGTAAGTATATCCCCTTCATTCACATCTAACTGTACGATCTGCTTGTTTTCTCTATCATAAAACTCTGTACTACTCTGACTATTCTCTAGTTCTAAGTTATACACAAAGGATATACTTGATGCTGGATGTACGTGCCAACCGTGTGTATCCTTCTTTATATACTGCTGATACCATACAGATTCAAGATCAATGTTCATTTGACAATAACGATCTAAGACTTCCCAATAATACTCCTGTGCATTCTCATAGAACACTGAATAGTAATATGGTATGTCTTCTCTATGTGAAAAGAAATCTGTTTTATTCAGATGATCACCACTATCAATAAACTTTCTACCATTCCGATCAAAAGCAATAAACGTCATCAGTTTATTCTTTATATCATTATGTTTCTCTAAGGGGAATTTCCAGATATCCATTAAAAATAATTGACTGCTAATACTATTCTCTTACAAGTATCAGTACAAGTTGTACTATAATGAGGTATACTACCATCGTGTAATAATATTCTATTCTCTACACTCTCTACCTTATCATCATTCATCATACCAGTATAACCATTATTGGTATTCATATAGAGTAATGCTGCATTATGTGAGTATTCAAAATCAACATGAGGTTTATGCTTAATAAACTTTCCTTGATTCATATACATTATTGCTCTTGCTCTAAGTAATGCCTTGACACCAAGAGCATCAAATAATGGTCTAAGTTCATAATAAAAATCATCTTCTACCATTAAGTGATGATAGAAACTAGAAATAAAATAAAACTGCTCATCATTTGGATCATCTTCAGGTGTTGCTACTTTCTCTTGAAATAACCACTTAAAACGATTCTGATGTAACATCTGTTTCTCCAGATGCTCAAAGTATTCCCTATCTAAGGCATCATCAATAACTTGCATCTGCTGTTATACTACTATCAAATAAAATACATTCATAATTAAGTTCATCTTTATAATACGAATGATATAACCTACCCCATATAAGATCAAACTCGGATTGATCCAAGTCTTTAAACAATACTTCCTCTCTTAAGTATATGTGGTAGATTTTCATTATGCTTCTTCGATAAAAATAATATTTTTGGAATCTGATGTAAATTGCAACTCTGTATCTTCAAACCATCCTTGATCATTTACTATCCATTCAGGTATTCTTACAAAATATTCACCAGACACTGTATCAACTTCTATGGGGCGTTTATCCTCTGGGTTATTTTTTTGCATTATGAGTATTCTGTTTTTCCATTATATATCAATTACGGTTTTCACGCAAGTCGACCCTGTGGGGATTTTTTAACAGCGAAAAAAAATTTGGATTGCTTCTGATATCGTTCTCGCTTTCGTAACACTTTGTAGGTTAGGGTCTCTATGCTTTTTTATAACGGGGGCGGGGCGGCAACCCCCACACACGGGGGCACTGCCAATACACGAACGACTACACCTTACTGCACATCACCCAACGCAGTTGCTACAGTGTTAGAGGTGATGCCATTATTAGAAGCACACCTGACTCTGCTGCTGCCACCCTTAATGCGGTTTGCCCATTTGTTCGCTGCTCTTCCGTGTGCAGTCTTAAGGCGTGTTACCTTCCAAATCCTACCGTTGACTTCTACCTCAGTTGTTGGAACTGTTAGACCGAATGGAGTTGAGTTCATAACGAATTTGTTTGGTATGTACTTATTATAAAACCCCCACCCCACGAATGGGGCAAGGGTGGACCAGTTTGTTTACTGGCATCTATCCTCAAACATTTGCTGTGCTTTACGCTCTATCGCAACTAATGTGCC
>Ga0115012_10000228_pt1 | contig 32722 bp, 20 predicted proteins | sample TroAtlMetagenome_FD_88706 | JGI IMG/M metagenome (GOLD analysis project Ga0115012, IMG submission 88706) | Marine eukaryotic phytoplankton communities from Atlantic Ocean - Tropical Atlantic ANT10 Metagenome | ecosystem: Environmental > Aquatic > Marine > Oceanic | place: Tropical Atlantic...
CATTACCTGCAACCCCATCGTCAACCGTCGGGAAATCGTAGCCTCCTGCAGGCGGGTCGTTCCCCTCGATCTGATCAGCAATAGCAGCTGCGGCCGCGAGATATACATTGGCGAAAGCCTCGATGAAGCCCTCCGGGTGTGCAAAGGGAGTCCGGGAATTTGACGATGCGGCCTCCCCTAGGTATTCATTACCACGACGATATATTTTCCGTGGGGCATTCGCGTACTTCACGATCAACTCGTTCGGATCTTCCTGATGCCACTCGATCGAAGCCTTCGTTCCATACGCCCGGATGTTGAGATTGTTTTCGTCACCATTCGAAATCTGCGACGCGTAGATAATACCCTTCACTCCATCAGTAAACCGCACGAGGCAGTTCCCATCATCATCAAGTTCACGACCAGGGATGAAGGCTGAAAGTTCGGCGGCCAGTTCATCTACTTCGATTCCACAGATATAGCGCACGAGATTATGAGCATGAGTACCGATATCTCCCATGCAGTTAGACGCCCCTGCGATTGCCGGATCTGCCCGCCAGTTCGAAATCTGTCCCTGCCCTTCACCCTCGACATCTCCTACCGCATAGCCTTGTGGATATTCCGCTACAACCTTGAGAAGCCTGCCTAGTTCTCCATCCTGAACCATTCTCCGGGCCTCTTTCACCATCGGATATCCCGTGTAATTATGAGTCAGGCAAAAGACCTTACCGCTCGAGTGCACAAGTTTCTGCAAATCCTTGGCGTCCTCAAGATTACTCGAAAGGGGCTTGTCACATACAACATTGAACCCCGCCTCTAGGAAGGTTTTCGCAACAGCGACATGAAGGTGGTTCTGCACTACAATCGTAACAAAATCGATCCGGTCTTCCCGAGCTGCTTCTTTCTCTGCCATCTCCTCGTAGGATCCGTAGACCCTGTCCGGTGACAGGAAAAAATCCTCTCCGCTGAGTTTTGATTTCTCGGGATCAGAGGAGAACGCCCCCGCGACTAATTCAATTTTCCCGTCCAGATTGGCGGCCATGCGATGTACCGCGCCGATAAACGCACCGCGTCCACCGCCAACCATTCCCATTCGAAGTTTTCTGTTAAGTGCCATTTTACGTGTCCTGTTACTTGTGAAGTTCTGAAAAGAGAAGACCCTCCAGAGGTCCTAAAGCGCTACCGGGGCTCCAGTCTCCGCAGACTGGTAGAGCGCGTCGATGATCTGCATGAGCTTCAGGGCTTCCTGCGGAGTATTAAGAGGAGCTGCCGTACCCTCGATGGTTTCCACGAAATTAGCTGCCGAAGCGATCCGCCCCATGTCCTCACATGGTTCCGTTTCGATCTTCTGATTGACCGACTTCCCCTCTTTCTGTGTGTAAAGCTCACAAGTGTCGATCGCGGTGTCGTCCAAGCCGTCGCTACCAAAGAGACGCTCGACCCTGCCACCCGCTCTGCTTCCCTGGAAGACAACGGACACGACTTCTCTTTCTATCATCTCAGCCCACGAGTTCCGTAAGCTGAGAACCTGTCCACTCTTGAAGGTCACGAACCCATGAGCGGCGGCCTCCACATCAGTTTTTCCATCCGCATTGTCTGGAATCCCCCACGGCCCCTTGAAGGCCTTATCCGTAATAAAGTCGTCGAAAGTCTGGCCGAGGACATGAGCCGGCTCCGGGTATCCCATGAAATACAGAGCGAGATCGATCATGTGGAGCAGGTCGATAACAGGGCCGCCACCGGACAGCTCCTTTGTGGTAAACCAGCCTCCGAATCCTGGTATTCCTGTCCGCCGGATCCACTTCGCCTGTGCCGAGTTAATTCGCCCTACAGTTCCATCTGCTATGTGCTTCATCATAGCCTGGGACTCCGGACGGGCACGGTTGTTGAAATTGAACATCAGGACCTTGCCGGACTTTTCAGCCGCGGCAATCATCTCTTCAACCTCTCCCGCGTTGAGAGCGGGAGGTTTTTCGCAGAAAACGTGTTTCCCTGCCTCAAGAGCCTGAATAGCCAGCGGAGCATGAAACTTGTTCGGAACGATAATGCTTACGGCATCAATGTCCGAATCGAGAAGCTCCCCGGTATTTCCAAACACCTGTGAAACGTTCCACTCGTCCGCGGAAGCCTGTGCAGCCTCCTTATTTACATCAGCAATTGCGACTAGCTCACCACCACCCTGCCGGAAACCGGGTGCATGATACTGGAGCATACCACCCGCTCCGATGACTCCCACTCTTGTTGCCATGATTTCGCTCTTGTTAGATGTTACTGATTTTCCTTATCGAAAGCCGAATCGAAAATCACGTCACTGGGCGCAAAATCAAGATCCTTGGTGAAGGCACAGCTCTCGGCTGCACCGTGGAATCGGTCCATCCGCCCATCCTCCCACTCCACGGACAACGGTCCTGCATAGGCAATGTCATTAAGAGCCACCATGATTTCCTCGAAATCTGTATCACCCCGGCCCACCGAACGAAAATCCCAGAAACGGCGTGCATCCGTAAAGTCAGTATGACCACCGAAGACTCCCACGCTTCCATCTCCATGTCCCCACCACGCATCCTTCATATGGACGTGGAAGATCCTGTCAGGGAAGTCACGGATGAACTTGACGTAGTCAACTCCCTGATAGCCGAGGTGGCTGGGGTCATAATTGAATCCAAATCTCGAATGCCCTCCGACGGCCTCAACGGCCCGTGCTGCAGACGCGATGTCGAAGGCGATTTCCGTTGGGTGAACTTCTAGGCCGAAATCGACATTAACTGCGTCGAACTCATCCAGAATCGGCTTCCAGCGAGTTGCAAAATCGTCAAAGCCCTTCTGGTAATATTCCTGACTTGTCGGCGGAAAGGCATAAATGGAGTGCCAGATACTGGACCCGGTAAATCCATTGACCATTGCTCTGCCGGATCCCACTGGCTTATCGGCCATGAAAGACGCTCCTGCATCGATGAATTTGCGACAGGCCTTGCCTGTATCAATCATCTCCTGTGCTGCCCGTTGTCTGACCCCCTCAGGATCGCCGTCGCCCCAAACCTCAGGGGAAAGAATCGACTGGTGCCGTTCATCGATCAGGTCACAAACCGCTTGTCCGACCAAGTGATTCGAAATCGCATAGCATACCATGTCATTTTTCTCGAGCAGCTCCCACCGCCCTTCGACGTAGCCATCCTCGTTGAGGGCCCGCTGAACGTCAAAGTGATCGCCCCAACAGGCAAGTTCGACTCCGTCATAGCCCATGTCCTTTACCTTAGGCAGAAGATCGGAGAGAGAGAGATCGGCCCACTGGCCGGTGAAGAGTGTTACTGGTCGTGCCATTGTTCTGGTTAGTTACGTAGTGCCCTCAGTCCTTAAGGAGCGGAAACGCTTCGTGCAAGGCTGAGACCCATTTTTGCTCCAATTCCTCGTAGATTTTCCCCGTTCCCTCCCTTGGCTGCACGGTTGAACCGCTATCAGGCTGGCAAAAAGCCGCTTCAAGGGAGTCCACGGAGATTCCACACACAGCATTGGCTGCCCTCATGGCAGCTCCAAGAGCCGCCGAACCGGGCACGCTCAGCCGGGAGACCGGAACGCCGAAGACATCCGCTACCGTCTGAGCAATGCCTGTGTTTTTCGATGCCCCACCGGTAAGATAAATGGTCTCTGGAGAGACTCCCAGCCACCTCGAGGAGACCTTCATGTTCAGAAATTGTCCTTCGAGAAGAGCCCGCACAACCGCTGCCGGCTCCCTCTCCCCCTCCGGCCATCCAAAATATACTGCCTCAGAAGAGGTGACCCTGGGTGTAATTTCTGATCCGAAGAAAGGGAGCATGCCGCGTCCCAGGTTGCCTACCGGCGTATGTTCCAGTCCCTCCCGATCAAAATCTGACCAGCTCAGCCCCAGGCTATCCTTCACCCTCTCCCGCGCAAGTGACCCGTTCAAAAAGCATATGAGGCTCATAAAGCCTCCCATCGGATTGCCGAACACATGCCCGAAGCCATTTGGGTCCGTCCGAGGCTCCGGCATCGCAGCAAAAAGAGTATCACTCGTGCCGAGGCTGATAACCACCTTTCCAGGCTTTGAGGCTCCCATCCCAACAAGACTGCAGGGGTTATCTCCCGAGAAGAGGACGACTTTGCAATTCGGATCCATTCCGTGGTTCTCCACAAAGAACTGGCTGACATTACCCACCACCGTTGCGGATGGCTGCGGGGAGGGAAGCTTTGCCCGCAAACCCGGAGCAGTCGCTTCCAGCAACTCGTCATCCCAGTCTCCCGAAGCGAGATTGAGCAGGTTCATCCCCGCGCCATCTCCATGATCAATCGCAACACTTTTACCCGCAACGACTGACGCCATGAAGGAGCTCACGAGGTGGACTACCCCCGTCAATTCCCAGCCGTCGTAACTCGTCTTCGCAAATCGACGGATTTGTGGTCCCGTGAAGCGTTCGATCGCAATGGACCCACTCCGACTGCACACTTCCGTATCACCCCCAAGCGCCCGGGTGATTTCACCGCACTCCACAGTTGTAGAACTATCCATCCAGATTGGCGCTGTCTGCCTCGTAAGGTGGGAAAGAATCTGCCCCTTGAGCGTCTCCCGTGGATCCAGATTGCCTACCGTGTCGACAAAACCCTCGTCGAGATAGACACTTCCATGCTGCTGGCCTGAACCGGAGACCGCGACGATGTCCGACATCTCTACGGAACTTTGCGCAAGGCGGGAGAATACCAGCTCCAGGGCATCCAGCCACATCATCGGGTCACTATGGACTTCCCCGTTTTCTCCACCCGGGATGAAGCCCGAGGGCTGACCATAGTCCGGTAGGTCAACACCGAAACTGACTGACTCCTCATGGATGATCGAATCCGAATCTGTATCAAGAACGACGGCAGAAACGCTCTGCGTGGAAGAGTCTAAACCAAGGACTAAGGGCATGATTTTACGCGGTGATAGGAACGAAGACTTTCATAGCAGGACAGCCTTACACTGCGAGATTTTACCCAAACCGAAACCCCTCAACCTTGGCTTTTCGTGGAAATTCCCCCAAATCAGACACTCGGTCACCCCTATCTGAGGCAGGTTGGCACGGCAGATGCTTTGAATGAGTCTCCGTGTGTCTAGTAGTGGCGCGGTGGCCTCCCTGGATTTTTGGGTTTTTCTTGCGAGGGTCATCCGCGCCACTCGGCACTCACGGCTCGGCTGTTCGAAGAAACCTTTCCAGGCCGCCTTCTCTCCTACCCGCGCCGACGCCAATCAGGCGAACAATTGGCATACCTCATGCTCCAGCACTCTGCCGTGTAGCTAGTAGTGGCGCGGAAGGTCGGCCGGTGATCTTGGGTGCCGGACCGGTCATCCGCGCCACTCAAGATGCTGACCGAAGCCTCACAAACCCCGGAAGACCTAAAGGTAATCGTTAAGAAGGTTCTCAAGCATTTCCTGGCGGCCACTCTCGAGGACCGGCGCCTCTATGCCCAGTGCGTAAGCGTCCAACGACTCAAGGCTGGTTTGCCCCGTCTCAATCTCTGCCCCCACTCCTGAATCGAAAGATTGATAACGAGCCCGGATAAACTCATCGAACCGGCCATCCGCTATGATCCTGCCGGCAATCTTAAGTCCCCGGGCAAAGGCATCCATCCCTCCCACATGAGCGTGGAAAAGATCGTCCGGGAGATGCGACTCTCTCCGCCTCTTGGCATCAAAGTTCAGGCCCCCTGTTGTGAAGCCCGCACCATCGTTCATTTTCAGAACCCTGAGCATGATATTTGCGCACTGGTAAATATTCGTCGGGAACTGATCTGTATCCCACCCGATCAGCTGATCCCCACGATTTGCATCAATTGACCCGAGGGCTCCTGCAGCAGAAGCAACGTCCAGTTCATGCTCCATCGTGTGTCCAGCCAGCTCCGCATGATTGGTCTCAATGTTGAGCTTAAGATGATCCATCAGGTCATACTCCCTGAGAAAGTTAAGACAGGCCGCCGCATCAGAGTCATATTGATGAGTGGAGGGCTCGCGGGGTTTCGGCTCAATGTAGAACTGTCCGGTAAATCCGATCTTCTTGGCATGGTCTACTGCCATGTGCAGCAGCCGGGCAAGGTGGTCGAGTTCGCGCTTCATGTCCGTATTGATCAAAGAGGCGTAACCCTCTCTGCCTCCCCAGAATACGTATCCTTCACCACCCAGAGCGTGGGTCGCCTCAAGCGCGTGCTTTACCTGGCTTGCGGCATAGGAAAACACATCGGCACTAGGCGAGGTAGCCGCTCCCTGAGCATAACGCGGATGCGCAAAAAGACAGGCAGTTCCCCAGAGCAGTTTCTTCCCACTGCTGTCCTGAGCCCGCTTCAATTCTTCAGTGACCCGCTCAAGATTTGAATGCGTCTCGGACCAATTGGAACCTTCGGGAGAAACATCCCGATCGTGAAAGCAGTAGAAATCAATCTGACTCTTCTCCAGAAACTCAAAAAAGACCGGCACCCTTGCGAGCGCATTGTCGAGGGACTCACTCCCATCATCCCATGGCATGTGAGCTGTACCCGCTCCAAACGGATCTCCCAGGGGATTGCGCATACAATGCCAGTAAGCAGCACCGAAGCGCAGGTGATCCTTCATGCTTTTACCGGCAACGAGTTCGTCCGGGTTGTAGTGCCGGAAAGCGAGCGGGTTGTCCGAGCCCGGACCTTCAAATTCAATCTTGGAGACGTCGGGGAAGTGGTCTGACATGATATTCAAGGTTGTTCGATGTTCCACACCGCTCTCGCAGCAGGGCCCGGACGCTACAAAGCGCCCTCCCTGCCTGCCAGAAATAAATCGGAGATCTTCCGAGCTCACAGCGTCCTCCATGGATGGGACTACCACCACCCACAGGATTCTTCTTGCCTCAGGAACCTGATCTTAAGAGAGGCATTGTCAGGTCAATCCGGTCATATTTTGATCCGAACTGCTCAGATACCATGTTCGCACTTATTCGAGCGGACTCATAAATTGTCGGCAATCCACTGCCAGGGTGAGTTCCTCCACCGGCCAGATAAAGATTGCGAAACTTGGAATACCGGTTGTGCGGCCGCAGATAGAGAAGCTGGTTGAGGGTATGCTTCAGATTGAACGTCGCACCCATGAAAATTGAGCCATCCTCACGCCAGTTCTGAGGAGTGATCATGCGCTCCTCCACAATCCGTCCGCGAAGATCTTTCATGCCCGTCTGCGCTTCGATCCGGTCCAAGACCTTGTCCCGATAGGCAGATTGCATACCGGGCCAGTCAACTTCATGGCGGGTATTGATTGTAGGCACCAGAACGTAAAGGTTGGAGTGTCCTTCAGGTGCTACCAGTGGATCTGTCACGGAGGAGTTTCTCACGTAAACGGACATATCCTCAGAAACGGCACGCTCTTCCTGAATCTCAGTCACATTTTTCCGGTAGTCATCCGCGAAAAGAATCTGATGATGCGGCTCTGCCTGATAGAGCGTATCGAGACCAAGGTAGAGCATGAAGGTCGAGCAGGAAAACCCCTTCCGACGCACCTTGTGCTCCGGAACATTATGCCCACTCAACAACTGGGTGACCGCATACCCATAATCCGCATTCAGGATCACGGCGTCGGCCTTGATCACTTCTCCCGATTCAAGAAGCACACCACTGGTTTCCCACCCCTCACTGAGGACCTCTCTGACGGAGGCCTCAAGACGTATCTCCGCTCCGTCCCTCTCTGCAATTTCTGCCATCTTCTCCGAAATCCTGCTGATCCCTCCCTGGACATGATAAATCCCAAATCGATACTCAAGAAAAGCGAGTATGCTGAAGAGTGCCGGACACTTCCATGGAGACATTCCCAGATATTTTGACTGAAAGGTGAATGCGAGTCGCAAGCGCTCATCAGAAAAATACTCTCCCAGCAGCGAAAACACAGAATGCTTGGTTGCAACATAAGGCAAGGCGTCAAGCAGGCACTTCCGAAAGAGATCCCGGAACTTACTGTAGGAAGCCGTCAGACAAGGAACGAGTAAGCGGAACTTCTCCTCCTGATCAGCCATGAAACGGTGAAATCCCTCGCTCTCCCCGGGAAATACCCGCTCAATCTCTGCCGCCATTTTCACAGGATCTGAAGTCGTTTCCATCGAGGTCTGCCCCCACTTCAAGCGGGTCATCGGATCTAGCTGAATCAGATCGAGTTCATCATCCAGATTACGCCCTGCCTCCTGAAACATTTCCTCAAGGGTAAATTTCTGATGAAGAAACGTCGGTCCAGTATCGAAGGCATAAGGGCCCGCATGCAGACAGGCACTACGTCCTCCGACCTGCCCGGCCTTCTCTACCACTGTGACGCGGTAGCCCCGATGCGCGAGGATCATTGCCGCTGTGATTCCCCCGGGACCAGCTCCAACCACCACTACATGTCTGTCTCCGTTCTTAAGTGAATCAGCCATGATACTGTTCAATTACTTGAAATTCGCAGCACGATAGCCTGTCAGGTCGGGCTCAAAAAGATTGTCGTTCAGTTGGGGGCCCGTCACCACCCGGTCAAATACGATCTGCTGCGAGGATCCATCCCGAAGAGTCAGGTCTATGGATTGCAGGATCCCTTTCGCGCTCTCAGTGACGAAGGTAAGAACGCGGACTCCATGGGCCAGCTGCCCTCTGGGCTGAACATTGATCCGGTGAGTTCCATTCAGACTTTTCACTCCAAGTAATTCGTATTTTTTCTGAAATTCCTCCCAGTCCCGAGGAAAGCCCCCAGCCAGAATCGCCATGCTATTTTTGCTCTTGCCCGCCGGACTTTTCTCATACTGGAGAGACCGGGGCCGCATAACCAGCAACTCATCTTTAACCCGTGTCACAATTGTTCTCGGCGGATTACCAATCTGCCAACGGAATCTCGCACCTGCCCTCCGATCGATCCACAGGACTCCATGCTGACGGATTAAGGATTTAAGGCTGGTCAGTTTCCTTATCTGGGTGAACTCGACTTTGAGCACATCAACCCCGGCATTGGTCGACAGCCAACGTCGCACCACCTGCTCCCCGCCGCCCTTGGTATCCGCCATGAGCTCAACTCCCGAAATGAGGGATATGAGGATCAGAAGCTGAAATGTAACCCTCTGCATCTCAGGAAACGCTAATCAACTTGATCCCCGCTGTCAGCCGCAGAATTCGAAACCGGATGAACGAGGCAATACCAAGAAGGCAGGAGCATCACTGCAACAAAAGTATTAGCGAGAATTCCTATCGCACAGACTACTCCAAGGCTGGAGAGACCATCCGCAGAAGCCGTTGCTAGTGACCCAAATCCGACTGCAGAAGAGAGCCCACAAAAGGCCACCGCTTTTCCCATTCTCTTTCGCACTGCTCCAATGTCACCTCCGCTCCGCCTCAACGCAAAAAGCATGTGAATACTGAAATCGAGGCCGATACCGAACAGAAGTGGAATCCCACAGACATTAAATGAGTTCCACGACAACGGAGTCCAGACCGTGAGAATAACGATCACAGACCCACCGAACAAAAGGGCCAGAAGGGTCAGGAACAGATCCCTCCATGAGCGATAGACCAGAGCCAGTACAGCCGTTAAAAGTACGAGCATTGGCACGAATATCTTCCACAAATCTTCACCAATCCGCTCGTTCAAGGCCGTCCCAAGCGAGGGCAAGCTTGCGACATTGGAATGATCATCACAGATCGCAGTTACCCACTCTCTTTCACTCGGATTCACCGGTGTCAAGGCCACCACAGCCGCAACCACATCTTCACTTTCAGTTACGATCTGGTCGACAGTCCATTTCGCCAAACTCCCAGCCGGACGGACTGGCTGCTTTCCATCATGCTGGTCGAGGTAATGTGTCCACGAATTAATCACCTCACGTGTCAGATCCATCCCTTCCTTCGTGAATCCTGCCTCATCAATCTCTGAGAGAAGACGGGGCCCTTCCTTGATCAGCGCTCTTAGTAGCTTGGCATTCCGGCGTTGATATTCAGGATGCGGCACCCAGGAATCCGGGAGAATCACACTCTCGATCAACCCTGCCTTCTGCGCCTTTGAAGACCTCTTCTTAAAGGCTTGGAGCTGGGTGTGCAGCTCTCCAAAATTCGCGGCAGTGATCACCGCCGGAGTAGTCTGGCTCTCGCCATGCAATTTTTCACGCATCTCATTCCATGCGATCAGGGCTGGGCTCTCCTTCATTCTGAATGGATGGAATTCCGCCTCAATTACTGGCTTCTCAATCATGAGAACCGACCAGATCGCAGCGAGCGGGACGAGAGCAGCAAGAACTCCTGCCGCCCCCTTCCTCATCGAGGAAGGAACCCAGTCGCGAGCACTACCACGAGACCGTTTCCCCGCAAATTGCACCGCGACTGGAGCGAACCCAAACAACATCACCAAGGCCCCAACCAGTATTCCCAAGGCAACAAGATTGCCGAGCTCGGCCAGTCCCGGCAGGGAACTTAAGTTCAGGCTGAGAAAGACCGCAGCAGTTGTCACGGCTGCCCAAGCTATCCCCGGGCCTACCGCCCTTCGGAGCGTTCTGGGAGACCCCGGATTACCAAGAGCCTCCCGATAAAGAACGATGGCGTAGTCTACCGACAATCCCATCAGAATCGCAGCAAAACCTACACTGATCACACTCAGCTCCCCAAGTGCCAGCTCAGCAATAGTAAGGGTGATAGCGAGAATGCCCATCATCGCTGCCAACAGCCAGATGAGAGGAGTCACCTGCCGATGAACCAGGAAGAACAGGGCCGAGATCAAGACGAGGGTCAGGAGGACTGAAATGGTCATATCTCGCTCCATCCCAGCTCCAACCTCTGACATGAAAGCCGGCGTTCCGGTATATCCAACCTCCACGTCCATATCCTTCGTTCCTTTTCCATTCCACTCCTTGAGCCATTGGCTTGCCAAACTCTGAACTTTGTCCAACCAGCCTCTTACCTCCCTGTAATCCGAAAAATCAACCCCGCCCCCCTCCACGTAAAGAATTTCGAACTTGCCGGATGATGACCTCATCGGATCAAAAGAGGGGCCACCTTCTCCTTCAGGATTGGATCCGAACTGCGAAAGCTGGAGTGGGTCGTAACTCCTCAAGAGAGCGCTCTCCGTATCGAAGGCGTCATCGATCTCTTCCAGCGACTTCTCGAGGGTTTCCCTTGATTGCGGGTGGATCAGCCGGCGCTCCAGAAGAGCCAGACGCTCAGGAGATCCGTTGAACCAAGCCCAGGCGACAAGTGGTCCGCCCTCCGCAACGATTCTTTCCATGTCAACCTCCCGGAACACATCTGCAATGACGGACTTCTGCTGACTGAGCGTGCTCGCCAAAGAGGCCGTTGCCTCACTAACAGCTCTAGCGGACTGCCCATCTAAAGTGATGATCAACTGAGCGTCTCGACTGAAATACCTATTGATCTGCTCCAAGCCTCGTGCTTCTGGAAGATCCTGAGGAAGCAATTCAAAAACATCCGATGAGAAGCGAACACGCACGATCGCGAGAACCGCCATGACCGAAATAAGAATAACGATCGCTGCAGGAAGAACTCTTTTCATACCCCGCTCTGGTTGAGGTCACCCCGGAGATTAGATATAAGGCGGGACAACCGGTGCCGTGTATGCCGCTGGACCACGATACATGGAACATTTGAGATAAAGGCGTATCCCGTAATAATAATTGCCGCCAGAGGCCACGGATTCCAAAGGAGTGCTATGAGCACACAGGGAATCTGGATGTGGTGAGCTAATTCACCACGACAAGTTTCCATTCGGAACCGAGAGATATATTCCAAGTCACGACCTACGAGAGATTTTTTCGCAAATCCGCCGAGCCAAGGAGCGCCGTCAGGCAAAAGGTCCTTCCAGAGGCGTATCGCAAGACAACGTTCGTAGATTCGCCCTCCCATTTCCCATTTCCTCTCACGGAACAAACACGATTCCGGGCGGAACATGTTTCCCGCCTTACGCGTAAGAAGCCATGAGGGCACTACATGGCATATCGGTATCACGGTCAGGTTGAGAACCACGATCATGACATTTGGAACCTCAAGAAACATCACGCCCCTTCCACTGAACTGTTCCTCCTTGTTTCGTCCTCCTGACAGCTTGAAAGAACACGACCTGATAGAATAAGAGACCCGCAGGAAATACTAAGGCTGCCAGAATGGAATACCTCCCGGAAGCCCTGAACAAATACACACACTGAAGAGCCCAAAGAACATACAGAGACCCCATCACAACCGCGAGAGGTGGAGAGGCCAAAGTCCCGAAACACAGGGGTATAGCGGACATGAAGAGACCGGACATCCATACGGAAATCCCCAGAAGGGCCGCCTTGGGAGTATTGACCGCCCCCGAGACCGTTCCTTTACTCCATCCCGCTATCAGGTCGCGGACTCCCCCGGGAAACATCCTCATGGAAATGGTATCTTTACCGAGCCAGCAGGAGCGCTCTACGCCGGCAGAAGCGAAACACCGCGAAAGTTGAAAGTTCTCTAGTATATCACCCTTGACCTGAGAGTGCCCCCCAACGAGATCATAGTCCTTCCTTGAAACCAGCATGACTTGTCCGAACAAGCCGATATCCCGGGCAGATGCACCCTTCGCCGTAAAAGCATTCATCCCGAGAATCATTGTAACGTTGAAGAAAGCTGACAATTGCTCATAGAGCGCCCGAATCTCATGGTAGGGACAGACTGAATGGACCTTGGACTCTCCTTCTGCTAATCCCATGATCCGCTCGAAACCACCTTTCACAAATCTGGTATCGGCATCAACAAAAAGGAGCCAGTCCCCGGTTGCTGCCTCTGCACCCTGCTGGCAGGCCCAGGGCTTGCCCAACCAGCCAGATGGAGGAATTTCTCCAGAGAGGACACGGGCCCCGAGCTCCCGAGCGACCGCTTCTGTCCGATCTTCTGATTGATCGTCTACCACGATTATTTCGTGGACTCTGCTCCCCTGTAAAGACTTCAGAAGAACCTTGATGTTCGCCTCTTCGTTACGAGCTGGAATCACAATCGATATTCGCGGGACGGTGTGGACCCCTCCCGGAACGGCCGGAACCCGCCGAAACCGGACGAAGAGACTCCATGAGACCACCCACGAGAGAAAGCTCAACCCGGTGACAATCCAAAGCGCAGCCTCCATCACAAAAAGGAAAACCGATAATCCAGCTCAGGAGCGATACTTTTCCTCGGAAGAGACCACCCTGTCGGACACTTTCTGCCCGCAGAGGATCGCCATCGGCATTCCTCCGCCCGGATTGACACTTCCCCCGGTAAAAAAGAGATTGCGATACTTGCTGGACTGCTTCGGAGCCTTGAACCCCCTGTTCAATTTCCAGTCAGAGACCACGCCGTATATGGACCCCTGATTGGAGTTGTAAAGCTCCTCGATATCAACGGGTGTAAGAAGGTCTTCCACCACTGTGTGCTTTCGGAGGTTTTCAAGACCCATCCTCTCAAGCTTATCAATTACCCGCTCCTTAAGCCTCATATAATCCTCCATGGTATGCGGGTTCTCCGGATCGATTGGCGGTATATGCGGGAGGATCTTCAGGTTGTCATGACCCTTTGGAGCTTTGCTTGGATCGGTTCGAGTCGGCGCAACGAGATAAATCGTGGGATCCTCCGGGAGTTTTCCCTCCTGGAAAACCGAATTAAAATGATCACTCTGTTTCTGCGAATAAAAGAAATTGTGATGAGCCAGTTCCGGGTAGATACGATCTGTCCCAAGGTGGAGAACAAGCCCGGAGCAGGCTGGCTTGAAACGCTCCAGCTTCCTCATGAAAGCTGGCGGCTCACTCAGGAGTCGGCGATATGCAGGCAGGACTTCCATGTTGCAGACCACGTAATCAGCGCTGAGCTCTTCGCCCCCCTCAAGCGTCACTCCACTCACGGACCGTCCCCCTGCTCGATTAATCTTACACACTTCCTCACCCAGTCGCAGTCCGATCCCAAGCTCACGAACGAGACGCTCGAGTCCTCGTGCGAGATTATACATTCCACCTTTTACATACCAGAGCCCGTAGTCGAACTGGATCACCGGCATCATGTTCATGTAGCCGGGGGCATCATGAGCCGATGAGCCCACATATTTGATGAAGTATTCGAATATTCTTCTCAGGTATTCGTCATCAAAGTGATCGGCAATGGAGCCCGCCATGCTGTTTCGATGGTCCATCTGGAACAACAGTTTGCGCCACCCGTAGTGACGAATGAACTCCCACACATTATCCAGTCCCTTGCTAAAATAGCCTTCATTAACGAGATCGTATTGACCCCGTGCATAGGCCATAAACTCTTGGAATTGCCGCCAGTGGTGCTCCCCATTCCCTGGCAATTTGCCTAACTCCGCACGCATGAGCTTCGGGTTCTCCTCAAGATCAAGAGTCGTTCCATCCTCAAAAAAGTTCCGCCAATGAGGACTCACCGACTCTAACTCGAGGTAGTCTTCCATTTTTTTTCCGGCTCGCTCGAACAGGCTTCGAAAGAGGTGAGGCAGCGTGAAAATGGATGGCCCCAGATCAAACCCAAAACCTTCGATCTCCTTGAAGTTCAGCTTACCCCCGATTTGGGTATTCTTTTCGACAATCTGAACGTCAAAACCTTCCGCACGAAGGGAGATGGCTGCTGCAAGCCCTCCCAGCCCTGCCCCTATGACGAGGACAGATTTGTTTCTTTGCGTGGGGGAGGCGACCATGAGGGTATTGTTTCAGCTACTTGAACCACCGCTATGATTGGCGAGATCTCCAACGATTCAACCGCAAAGCGGATTTCGACCCTTTCTGAGGCCTACAAAGGTTGAGCACCTCCCCATTCTCGGCCACACTGGGGGGGTAGACCGGGCCATGGCCGAATATCCCCACGATTTCCAAGCGATATTTCACAAGCAGAAGGAGTTCTTTGAGAGCGGCAAATCTCAGGATCTGACCCTCCGCCACGAGAGCTTGGCCCAACTTTCCCAAGAGCTGGAAAAGCGTACTGATGAGGCGCTCGAGGCTCTAGAGGCCGACCTTGGCAAACCAGCACTTGAGGCCTGGCTGGCAGAAATCCACTTTCTCAGATGCGAACTCAGACATTGCCTGAAGAACCTGAAGCGGTGGCAGAAGCCTCGACGCGCAGCAAATCCATTTTATTTCTGGCCGGCACGCAGCGAAATTCGAAGACAACCCTTCGGGCGAGTGCTGATCGCTTCCCCCTGGAATTACCCCCTGCAACTCTCACTGAGCCCCCTGATCTCTGCTATTGCGTCCGGAAACTGCGTCATTCTTAAACCGTCTGAATGTGCCCCAGCAACCTCCGCCTTTGTTTCAGATCTGATCGCATCCGTATTTGACCCGGGCCACGCCACCGTGATCACGGGCGGATCCGCAACTGGAGAAGCTCTGCTCACTCTTCCTTTTGAATTCTTTTGCTATACGGGCGGCGAAAAGGTGGGACGCCTCTATGCTGAAGCCGGAGCAAGGCATCTCTCCCCAGTTCTTCTGGAACTGGGTGGAAAATGTCCCTGTCTGATCGACCATGATGTGGATCTGGAGAAAGCTGCAGAGCGTATTATTGCCGGGAAATTCTTTAATGCAGGACAAACATGTATCGCCCCAGACTTTGTAGTTCTGCCCTCTGAGCTCCACGATACTTTCCTCCAACTCTGTGAAGAAGAGATCCGGCGGTTATACGGGGTAACTTCTGATCGGGATTTAGCAAAAATCGTAAATAAGAGGCACTACCAGAGGCTGCAAAACCTTACTACCTCTGACACAATATCAATTGGCCCGGATGACCAGGGGAAACTCTCTCTCGCACCCCGCCTTCTCCCAAACACACAATGGGACTCTCCCGTCATGCAGGAAGAGATCTTCGGCCCCCTGCTTCCTGTCCTGCCCTGTGCAAATCTTGCGCAGGCTCTCCACCATCTGAAAAACATGCCCTCCCCTCTCGCCCTCTACATCTTCTCGAACAATCGAGGAGAAAGTGAGCACATCGCGAGCTCTCTCCCATCAGGCTCGGTTTGCTTCAACGACGTCATGAAGACCGGGACGAATCACCTGCTTCCCATTGGCGGACTGGGCAAAAGTGGACTGGGTCGCTATCGGGGCCGGTCAGGATTCGAGCAGTTCAGCCATGAGCGCTCCTTTACCCGCCGTTGGCTGACCCGCGACCCATTCGCGGTCAAGCCGCCCTACAGAAATAAACTGGGCCGCCTAAGAAAGTTTCTTAGGCCCTGAGCAGCGGAAATCGAGGCCTACCTAGCCTCAAAATCGATACTGTTTTGCCTATCTCTGGGTTAAGCTGATCGCCTTAATTCATTATAACCCTCTAATAGATAGCATTTTGTATGAAAAAACGATCCGCCTGACTTTTCCCTTTTCTATTTAAACTAGTTAGACTAGTTTGTTTTCCGTGAGGAGAATTGGAATCTTTGAAGCCAAGACCAAACTGAGCTCTATCGTGGCAGAGATTATGACCGACGGCGAAGTGTTCCAGATCACGAAGCATGGTCGGACCGTAGCCGAACTTCGCCCACCCACTCCGCAACCGAATCTACCAAGACGAGGCATGGCAAGCGGATCTGGGTTCTGGATGGCTGACGACTTCGATGAACCCCTCTGAAGCGAACCGCCTCTCAGCTGTGCCCCTTTTTCTCGGTCGCGCCCTACGAGTCCTCAGCGCCCAAAGCCTCTCGAATTTCACTCTCCGATATCTGGATTCTCTATCCTCAGATTGAATTACCCCGATCTGAAAAGTCTCTGCGACTGATCTCACTTTACTGCTGCCCTGAAACCCCCTGCCTTGCCGGACCCCGGGACTTATCCCGGGGTCCGGTCTCCTAGTCGCAAACGACTATTGAGAATTCACCCTGCTGTACTAATGAATCTTCTACTCGACTCCAATACGGTCGTCTGGTTTCTCGAGGGTGCCCCCGAGCTGTCAGAAACCGCGGCAACCCTGATTGAGCAAGGAGATTCCAGGTCCCTGGTCAGTTCCGTTACGTCGTGGGAACTTGCAGTAAAAACCGGACTGGGGCGTCTGAGAATTCCCTACGGTCTCGGGGAAGAATTCAACAGCACTATCGAGTCCATAGGACTCGAGATACTCCCCTTGAGCTCGGCGGCTCTCGCCCGAACTACCCGCCTCCCCAGGCACCATCGAGACCCATTCGATCGACTTCTGGTTGCAGAAGCTCTGGAGCAGAGCGCTTCGCTTATCAGTCCCAATGAGATCTTTGACTCCTACGGTGTGAAGCGTGTCTGGTGATCTGAGTGACCTCAAGGGTCTATCTCTGTTTCTGCTAGCGCTCGGAAGGCTCTTCCGAGTCTTCTGGTAATTGGGCCCGGCTCACGGCCCAGGATTTTTCCATTCACTTCCCTGATGGCATGTACTCCCCTTGTGGTCGAAGTCAGGAACGCCTCCTCTGCCCGTTCCAAGAGCGTCACGGGAACAGCTTTCTCCCTGACCTCAATCCCTTCACGCCCACACAACTCGATCACCAGAGCCCTGGTAACGCCCGCCAGACATCCCCCACTCAGTGGAGGAGTCAGAAAAACTCCCTCGCTCACAAGAAACACGTTGGAACCCGTACCCTCACACAATTCACCTCTCGTATTGGGGAAGATCGCCTCACCGGCCCCAAGAGATCTCGCTTCCTCCAGAGCCACCACATTTTCTCCATAAGAGGTGGATTTCACTCCAACAAGAGCACCGTTCTCGTTGCGTGAGTGAGACACCACGATCACATCCTCCATATCGCTCCATTCCAACGCGGGGCTGGCAGCAACCAGCGTGGTCTCCCCGGAATTCCCCCGCTCGCTCCCCAATGGAGAAGGTCCCCCGGTGACCGTGATTCGCAAGCGAGCCCGACTTCCAGTCAAATCATTGGCATCGAGAACCTGAAGGCTTGCCTCAAGAAGCTCGTTTTGCGGGAGCAGCGATAGCCCCATGACTGCTGCTGAACGCTCCAGCCGTTCATAATGCCTCGTGAAAGCGAACGGGTGTCCCTCATAGGAGATCATAGTCTCAAAAACCCCATTACCTACCGTAAACCCGTGATCGAATGGCGAAATACGCATCTCCTCAGAGAGCTGAAGTGAGCCGTTCATCCAAACCAAGGGCTTCATCCTTCGAGAACATAATAACGAACCGCTTTTTGCAACCCCGAGTCCTCTCTGCTCTTTCGACCGACCAACACCGCTAACCTTATCAGGATCAATCGATCACGGAGAGTTTACCTTATTCTCAAGATTCTCCCGGAAATCGCACAAGGAGGATTCCAACAACCTCAGCTCTCGCTCAAAGCCTTCCACTGACTCACTCACATCATCGCTATGACTCCCTTTCTTTGCCCGGTCATTTAACTTGGTGGCATACTCCCAGGCACGACGAGCACAGAAATTCCCAACCAGCCCCTTCAAACGATGGGCGGACTCATAAATCGATTTCATATCCTGACGCTCTTCAGCTTCTTGGAGAGAAATCCACATCGCTTCCATTTCTTCCTCAAATATCAGGATCAGCTCACGCATCAGAGCTTCGTCCCCAATTCGCTGACTAAACGCTTCCGAATCAAAGATCGCCTTATCGAATTCCTTCTCACCACCCCGGGGGTCGCTTTTGTCATTCAGATCACCTCGCGTGGTCGTCGCTATCTCTTTTCCCCTTTTCTCAATCGAGCCATATTTCTCAATGACCTCATAAAACTCTTCGGACTCGATAGGCTTCGAAATATAATCGTCCATTCCAACCTCCAGACACTCTTCCCGATCCCCCGGCATTGCGTGCGCCGTCATCGCAACGATGGCAACGCGACTTTCGGTCTTTTTTTCCAGCTCTCTGATTTCCCGGCAGGCCTCGTAGCCACTCATTACAGGCATCTGAATATCCATAAGGATGACATCGAATTGCTGCTTGAGAGATCGATCCACGGCCTCCTTTCCGTTTTCGACTACCGTCACCCGGTGCCCTCTGCGCTCAAGGAGACGAACAGCCACTAACTGATTCACCTTTCCATCCTCCGCGAGAAGAATACTCATGCTCTCCACGGCCCTCTCCCGCCCACGTGACTCTCTCCTGCCTTTCTTGGGCTTCCTTGTTCCCAGCCCCGTAGCCAGCATCACAGCATCAAGAAGAGGTGACTGCTTGATAGGCTTGTTAACTACCTTGCTGATTCCCACCTCATTGAATTCCTTCCCCGGTGATCCATCGCTCACTGAGGTAAGTAGAATTATCGGCAGGCTTTTCCAGCGGGAGTTGGCGTGTATTCGTGTGGCAAGCTCCATGCCGTCCTCCTCACCCAAGACCCGGTCAACGATGATCAACTTCACACCCTCGCCTATCTCCTCTTTTCGCTCCAGCACGCCGAAAGACGCGGCCACATCTGAACATAAACTGGGCTCTAGACCCCACGACTTCAGCATTTCCCCAAGGGTTTCAAGCTGAGTCGCATTATCCTCTACCACCAGCACCTCAAGCCCCTCAAGCGGCTCCAGAAAATCTCTTTCCTTATCACACTCCTCCAAACCTAGTCCCAGTAGTGCGGTAAAACGAAACACACTTCCTTCCCCCATAACGCTTTCCGCCCAAATCTCGCCTCCCATCTTTTTCACGATCCGCTTCGAGATAGCCAGACCCAGCCCAGATCCTCCAAATTCCCGCGTCGTTGAGCTGTCCGCCTGCGCAAAAACCTCAAAGATTTTCTCTAATCGGTCCGCTCTGACACCAATACCCGTATCTCTTACCTCAAAGAGAATCTCCACCCTTCCCTTGATCTCCTTCACTCGTTCAACCACCAGAACGACTTCTCCACTCTCCGTAAACTTGAGGGCGTTTCCCACAAGATTTACTATCACTTGCCTCAGTCGCGTGAGGTCCCCCGTGAGGATCCTGGGCACATCCCGCCCGACCTTCAGGACCAGTTCAATATGTTTTTCAACCGCCCGAGGCGACATTGTATGAAGAATATCCCCCACGGAATCCCGGAGATCAAAGTCGCGATCCTCGAGCTCCAGTTTCCCTGCCTCTATCTTTGAGTAGTCAAGAATATCGTTCAAAACCATCAGCAAGGAGTGCGCCGACTGCTCTACGAGAACCTGATAATGGAGCTGCTCTTCGGTCAGTTCCGTGCCAAGAGTTAGCTCTGTAATTCCCATGATGGCATTCATTGGAGTACGGATTTCGTGGCTCATATTCGCAAGGAAATCCCCCTTAGCTTTACTAGCCTCCTTGGCCTGCTCCATGGCTTCCCGCAGGTTCTCCTGGGTCTCCCCAAGGCGAGTCCTCATCTGGTTGAACTCATGACTGAGTTCAGAGATTTCATCATGCCCAACGACCGGAATCGGGACATCTTGAGATCCTTTTCCGAACTGCTTCGTTGCCTCTACCAATCGCACCATTCTCCAAGACACCGGAAGTACAACCCAAAGCATGATCGCAACGCCGAGAAAAGTCCCAACCGCTGCCGCGAGGATTACGCTGTTACGAAGCTGCCTGACGGGTGCAAGTAACGCATCCGTCTCCGCAGTATGAACTACCATCCACCCCAAACTACGCATTAGCCCATCCTCGGACGGCCTCGAGTATGTAAATACCTGCTCGCCAGCGGGTATCTCGCCCTCATTTTTATCAGAATTTTGAACGAGGTAGCGACTTCCATCTGACAACGTACGTGTTTCTCCCCTTCCCCCAATCCGGATCAATTCTGCCTCTCGGTTCAGAAGCACCATTCCCCGGTTGCGCCCGCCTCTCCTCGCATGGGAGTCGACAATCTCAAGCACTTCATCGAGGTTGATATCCACCTTCAGGACCCCGAGAAAGCGACCTGCTGAATCCTCAACCCTTCGGCAAAAGTCAATGATTACAACCTCTACCCCCTTTTCGTCCCGCTCCACCCGGACAGACCCAAGATAACGCCCTTGAGCCTTGGCAATCTTCCACCAGGAGGCCGCCCCATGAAAGTAGTCTCCGCCCTGACCACTCTCCGCCACGATCCCTCCAAAAGCATTCGTGAGAAGCACCTCCCGGAAAATCCGAATTCCTCCACTGAATTCGGACATTTTCACAACCGTTGCTCCAAGTTCACCCATCAAGGTCTCATCCACACTACCTTCTGGTAGGGATCCTCTCTTTTCAGGATCCTTCCACGCAGCCGAGAGTTGATCCAAAAGGCCTTCCTGCTCTTGAAGACACCGATTAGACCTCATCACCGCATCGATAACTTTTCGTTGCTCGACAAATTCCTCCCAAGTCTCAATTCGAGCCTGCAGAACACGGTCAATTTCTTCCTGAGCGGACTGGACCTCTGCTTCTGCCGAGGTCCGGATAGATTCCCGGATCTGATCCTGCGATATCTTTACCACATACATTCCCACTAACCATATGAGCGCTGGGGGAACGCAGATCGTGAGAAGTAACTTAGTGGAGAGCCTCATCAATCAATAGTTGAAACGGGATTTCAAATGATAGAAATCCCTACGGGCAAAACTCTCGAGCCCGACACCCAGCGTCGACGCGGGGCCTATACCTGACTGAGAATGCCGGTAGAGTCCCCAAGCCTTCCCGCTGGAACGCCAATTTCTTCAAGCATCCGCAGGTAGAGATTATTCATGGGGACATCCCCTTTAAGATCAACGTGCCTTCCGGCACGGAATTTACCCCCAGCATGGCCTGCGAGGATAATTGGAAGATCGTTGTGAGTATGGCGATCTCCATCAGAAAGTCCTCCGCCCCAGACAATCATGGAATTATACAACAGCGGCTTGCCATCGACATCCTTGGTATTGCGCATTCGCTCGAGGAAGTAGGCTAGCTGCTCGAGATAAAAGGTATCAATTTTCGCGATCTTCTCGATTTTATCCCTATTTCCCCCGTGGTGCGAAAGTCCATGGTGACCCTCCCTTACTCCGTGCGTAGGAAAATTTCTATTGCTGCCATCGTGAGCCAGCAGGAAAGAGGCAATTCGCGTCTGATCAGTCTGGAACGCAAGAATCATCATTTCGAACATAATCCGGATATGCTCATGGTATTCTCTGGGAACTCCATTCACAGGCGCTTCTACACCCGGGTCAGGTGGAGGGCCTATGCTTTCAGCCTTCTCGATCTGGCGCTCGATCTCCCTAACGCCGGTCATATACTCGTCCAGCTTCTGCTGGTCGTTTCTCCCCAGGCTCTTTTCCATTGCCTTCGCATCCTCGAGCACAAAATCAAGAATCGAGCGCTTTTCCGCCCGCCGCCTTGCTTGACTCTCGCCCCGCTCGGCCTTGGTTCCGCTCCCGAACAATCGTTCAAAGACCAACCGTGGGTTGGACTCGGGCGTCATTGGCTGTGTCGCAGAGCGCCAGGAGATATTATACTGGTAGGCGCAGGAGTAGCCTGAATCACAGCTGCCTGACTTCCTGACACCATCACAGGAAAGCTCGAGCGATGGCAGTCTCGTTTCCTGCGCCAGGTAGTTGGCCGCCATCTGATCGACAGAAATTCCCAAGCGAATGTCAGACCCTGCTGTTTTCCGAGGACGTGCCCCAGTGAGAAAGGTGGCATTTCCCCGCGCATGGTCTCCGGCACCATCTCTGCCACCCCAGCCACTAGCTTGCTCCAGCCCTTTCAAAACCTGCAGGTCCTGTCGGGAATTCTCCAAAGACTTCATGGAATCGTTAAGAACGAAGTTCTCACCGACTCCTTGCGGCCTCCACTTGTCCATGATCACACCATTGGGAAGGCAGAGGTATGCCATTCGCAAGGGGGCTCCAGTAGCGGTTACCCCACGTGCGCCTGCCAGTGGTTTTGCCAGCCCCAGAGAGCTAAACCCTGGAAGGGCAACAGTTGCTCCCAGCCCTCTCAGGAAGGCTCTTCGTCCCGGAAGTATTTTCGATCCCCTCATTCGTTATTAGTATACGCAAATATTACAGTGAAACGCACAGAATTTTTGACTGATTTTCGCGTAGTGCCAACTCCTAGTTTTGAAGCCTGTCTCCATCCCCCCGACGCTTCTGGAAGGGTGTGCTCTCCACGACTCCATAAATCAGCTCTGCCATGTTACCTTCCTGGTCGAGTAAACGCTCCACAATCCGGTCCACTGTCGGTGCGTCGTAATACTCTACCCCTCTACCCAGCGCGTAAGTCAGCATCTTTTCGGTCAAACACCGGTAAAAATCTTCCTTCCGGGAGCTAATGAGAATCTCCTTTAGCTCCATGACGTTAGAGAATTTCTCACCCGTTACAAGTTGCCCAGCACTATCAATTGGTTGACCAGCATCCTCGTCTCTCCATTGCCCGATGGCATTGAAATTCTCTAACGCGAGGCCGATGGGGTCCATTCGCTGGTGACAGGACTTACACAAAGCCTTTTCACGATGGGCAACCATGCGCTCCCTCATTGTCCCCTCGGCGGACTCTTTTTCAGAATCTTCCAGCTCTGGAACATCGGGTGGTGCTGGCGGCGCAGGAGTTCCCAGAATATTCTCCAGCACAAAGAGTCCTCGCTTCACCGGAGAGGTTCTGGTCGGCTGTGAGGTGACGATCAGAAACGTTCCCTGTGTCAAAATTCCACCGCGTGCTTGCTGTTCCTCACCAAACTCAACCCGGCGGTATGTATCTCCTTTCACGCCTGATACCCCGTAGAATTTAGCGAGACTCTCGTTAAGAAAAGAGTATCTCGCATTGAGCAGCTCGAGTATCGGCCGGTTCTCCTTGAGAATATGCTGGAAGAAAAGCTCTGTCTCTTTTCCCATATCCTTTCGCATTTCTTGGTCAAAAATTCGTTCGGCGTTCCTCTTATTGCTCTCTCCAAGAATATGACGCACATCGATATCCAGGCTTCCAAGATCCCGTGACTGAAGCCATTGCCCAACGAAATTGCTTACCATGCGATTCGACTTCTCGTCAGCCAGCATCCGATCCACTTGCGAACGAAGCTCTGCACGCAGCTGGCCCTTCAATGCCAACCGGAGCAACTCCTCATCGGGGGTTGAGCTCCAGAGGAAATAAGAGAGGCGTGACGCCAGCGCGAACTGATCAACCGGAACAACTCTGCCGGGATTATCAGGCTCTGCCTGAGCCTCTCGTCGAAAAAGGAAGCGCGGTGATGTAAGAGTTGCAGTGACCGCAAGCTTCACGCCATCGACAAATTTTGCTCCCTCCTCCTGATTACGAGCGAGAGCCAAGGCCGTTAGCGCATCAACAATGCGATCCTCCGCTGGACGCCGAAACGCCTTGGAGGCAAACTCCCGAACGATGTCGCGCAGATAGGCGTCCCGATCCGGCTTCTCCTCTGGCGGCAGTCCCTTGAAAAATATTCTCCGGTAGCTTTCCGGATAGAGCGCCCATTCGCTTCCTGCCTGACGGACCAGCTTGCAATCCTCTACTCTAACTCCCCAGGTCCCCTCCCCCTCTCCCGGAGCTCCCGGGACCATCGAGAACTCAAAACGATGGTTTCCCTCGCTTAACTCAATCTCGGTTTTGAACTCGCCACTCGAGCGCCTCCCTCCATCGACCTCCACCGACTCAATTTCCTTTCCGTCCACCAGGATGCGCCAGCTGGCAGTCTGCCCCTCGGGACGGCCACGTTCGTTCTCAATCCGGTAACTAACCTGCAGATTGTAGACTCCGGCTTTGCTGAACCTCCTCTCCGCTCCAACTGTATGCTTCTTGTCAGCTTCCATGAAGCGAGCACTTTGCTGATTGTTTCCTCGCTCACGAAAATTTCCGGCATCAATTGTGATTGGTCGCCGGCGTATCACCGTGGACGGAAGAGCGAGGTCAGCAATGGTCTCGGCAGCCAGCAGGTATTTTTCAAGAAGAAGAGGTGAGATTGTCAGTACATCTCCAATGGTATCAAAACCAAATCCGGTATCATCTGGGGGAAAGTTGTCATCTACATTGTACTCGACCCCGAGAAGATCCCGTATCGTATTTCGATACTCTTCGCGATTGAGACGCCGGATGGTCACTCTCCCGGGATCCGGGTTTTCTGGATCCAACTTCAGGACATTACTCTCTATCCACGCCATCAACTCCGCCCGCTCCTCGGGAGAAGGTTGGAAGTCCCCCTCTACGGGAGGCATGAGATGAGTCCTGACATTCCTCCAGATTCGCAACCATAGTTCGTGGTTCTCGAGGTGACTTGAGAGATCCTTGAAATCATCCAGCGTAATATCTCCCTTCTTGGCCCCATCTCCATGGCAGTCGTAGCAATAGTCCTGAAGAAAGGGTTCTATCTTTTCCCTGAACTCTACCTCGACTTCGCCCGTTGCTGTTGCCGCTATCGCCAGTAGAGATACCAATGTAAGACCTGATGACCTCATACGCTTAGCCTCACTACGCAAGGAATGATGCAAAAATAACACTCATTTTTCGCTGTTCTTTCTACTCCGTGAGTCCTTGTCGTCGAGAACGATTGTAATCCCCGGAAATCCCTTGACTCCCATGCAGCCAGCACCCACCCATTCTTCCTAAATTATGATGAAGTCAGCTATTACCCTCGCTCAGGTAGCAGAAGCCAAGGCCGGCCCCTTTGTCTTTCATCAGCCTCTTGCTGAAAGCTTCTCAAAAGCCGCGAATTTGGGTTTTGATGCCGTGGAGCTTTTCCTGCCGGGGCCCGACTTCATCGATCCTGAGACCGTGAATTCCATGGCGTCTGATCACAACCTTTCAATCGCAGCGGTCGGCACAGGAGCGGGCATGGTCCAGCATGGACTTTCCCTTACCGACGCTGACCCTGACAAGCGGTCTCGAGCTCTTGAGTTCGTTATCTCCATGGTCGACTTTGGCGGCAAGGTCGGCGCTCCAGCAATTCTAGGTTCCATGCAGGGTAAGTGGGGAGGAGATCTCTCCCGGGAACAGTCGCTCGCCTGGCTCACGGAAGCACTCCATGCAACCGACGCTCGGGCAGCTGAGAATGACGTAAAGTTCATCTACGAGCCTCTTAATCGCTACGAAACCAACCAGTTCAATCACCTGTCCACTGCGGCAGCGTATCTTATAGAACATGGCCTGAGTCATACTGTCCTCCTCGCCGACCTTTTCCACATGAACATCGAGGAGGCAGATCCCGGGCAGGCAATCCGTGATGCAGGATCACGAGTCGGTCATGTTCACTTTGCGGACTCCAACCGCCAAGCTGTCGGCTTCGGACATACGGAAATGACGTCCATCCTCTCCGCTCTCGAAGAGATTGGATACGATGGATACCTTTCCGCGGAAATCTTCCCTCTCCCAAGCCCTGAGGCCGCCGCAGAGCAGACAATCAAGTCTTTCCGGGCTCTCACCAGCTGAGCCCCCATCTTCTTTAAATCCACGACCCTCCGCCCAGTAATGCAATCACGTCCTCTAGGAGATACAGGCCTGAACCTTCCCATCCTGAGCTTTGGCGCATCCTCTCTTGGTCAGGAATTTCGACCTGTTCCTGTCGAGGAAGCACTATCCTCTGTCCGGGTCGCTCTGGACCACGGGATCAACTTCATGGATACCTCTCCGTTCTACGGCAGGGGCATTTCAGAGGTGCTGCTGGGAATTGCACTGCGGGGAGTTCCAAGGGAATCCTACCTGCTGGGATCCAAACTGGGACGCTACTCACTCACCCATTTCGATTTTTCAGCCTCCCGAGTGGAGGAGAGCGTTCATGTCTCCCTGCATCGTCTGGGAACGGACTACCTAGATGTGCTGCTTCTTCACGATGTTGAATTCGTGCAATTGCCTCAGATCTGGGAAGAGACGATTCCTGCAGCCCTTGCCTTGAAGAAGAAGGGAATGGTTCGGGCTGTAGGTTTTTCCTGCTACCCGATGAAAACCTTTCACGAAGTGCTCGACCACGCCGAAGACCAACTCGACTGCATCCTTTCCTACAATCAGTACACCCTTCAGAATACATCCTTGGCAGATGACCTGCTCCCGCGACTCCGTGAAAAGAAACTGGGAGTCATGAACGCCGGACCTTTCTCCGCTCGCCTGCTTACCAACGCACCTCTTCCCGATTGGCTCAAGGAACCTGAGGAAGTGAAAGCGGCCGCCCGCAAAGCCGCCCAGATTTGCAGCCAGGAGGGTATTGATATCGCCCAGCTAGCCCTGCAATTTTCGTGCGCGCACGAAGAGATTGCTACTTGCGTCGCCGGATCAGCCAACCCGGAAAATATTCGCAAATGGGCTGAATGGCTGGCCAAACCTCTTCCTCAGGATCTCCTCGACACCGTTCTTCAAATCTTCGATCCAGTGAAAAATATCGGGCACATCGAGGGGCTACCCGAGAACAACTGAAAGCGGATACACGATCATATTCAACGACGTGACTTCCCCTCGACAAACACTAAAAAACTCTACCAATGAAAAGAATCGATAAATTCACCTTCGGGGTCGGCGACCGTTTCGCACACCAGGCAGCACCCCAGCTCCGGGCTTTTCAAATGCTGGCGTCCGAAGGAGTCTCCGTCACTCCGGTATGGAACAAGTCCAACCGGGAGCATCTCATTGTTGGATCCGATCCAGCTGGGACTCGGACAGCTGCTGAGAACGCTATTACCCAGCTCGACTGGCAGGCAGGCTTCCTGCTCGATGCCGACCACATCAATCTGGAAACCGTCGACCGATACCTGCCGCACTGTGACTTTTACACTATCGATGTCGCTGACGATATCGGAACTCCCGCCTCGCCGGAGGAGATCGAAACCTTCGTCAATCGTCATCCCGAACTGATTGGCACCATCACCATCGAGGGAATTGCCGCCCCGCTTGAAATTACCCGTGAAATGGTCGAGCAAACCGCAAGGCAGTTCCTGAAAGCCTGTGAGCTTGCCGGCCGGATCTATCGGCATATTGCAGCCGAAAAAGGAGGGGAAGACTTTATCGCGGAAGTCTCGATGGATGAAACTGACGACCCACAGACTCCACCCGAGATGCTCGTTATCCTGGCAGCGATCGCAGATCAGAAGTTTCCAATTCAGACAATCGCCCCAAAATTTACAGGCCGCTTCAATAAGGGTGTTGATTATGTAGGAGATATCGCCCAGTTCGAGCAGGAGTTCAACGATGACCTTGCCGTCATCGCCCACGCAGTGAAGGCCTACGGATTACCGGAAACTCTCAAGCTCAGCGTCCACTCCGGTTCAGACAAGTTCTCCATCTACGAGCCCATTAAACGTGCACTCGCACGCACCGGAGCCGGCCTCCATATCAAAACCGCCGGCACTACATGGCTGGAAGAACTCATTGGCCTTGCTGAAGCAGGAGGGGACGCTCTTGCTCTCGCCAAACAGATATATGCCACCGCGTTGGAGAAAAAAGAGGCTCTATGTGAACCCTATGCTACTGTCATCGACGTTGATGATGCGAAGCTTCCGAGCTCCGAAGAAGTCGATGGATGGTCCAGCGAGCAGTATACCAGCGCCCTCCGTCACGACCAGAAAAACCCGGCCTACAACCAGCATTTCCGCCAGCTTCTCCACGTTGGGTTTAAGGTGGCAGCCCAACTCGGGGATACATACCTTGACGCCCTCAAGGCCAACTCCGAAGTGATCGGAAAAAACGTCTGCGAGAACATCTATGAGCGTCACATGGTACCCCTTTTCGGAAAGTAGAAACTCTCGTCCCCGTGATAGGGATCGATATCCGGTTTCGGGCAGACCGAAGCACGGCAGACTTGCCGGTGGGATAAAAAATCTCATGCCATATCTTGAACTGCTACCAGCGCCCTAGATCATGCTCGACGCCCACCACCACCTTTGGAAATACGACCCTTCCCAGTATCCGTGGATCGAAGGAAAATCTGTTCTCGCACAGGACTACCTTCTTCCGGAACTTATCGAAAATACTACCGCCGCAGAGGTAACCGGAACCATCGCCGTCCAAGCCCGTCAAACCCTCGAGGAGACCGACTGGCTTCTTGAGCTATCTGATCAATGTGACCTTATCCGGGGAGTGGTGGGCTGGGTTCCTCTCGCTGACCACGGTGTCACCGAGCACCTCGACCGCCTCACCCAACATTGCAAGTTCAAGGCTGTGCGCCACGTAGTACAGGACGAACCCGATGCCAACTTCATACTCGGCACTGAATTCAATCGCGGTATTGCCAAGCTCAAGGATTACGATCTTGTCTACGATATCCTGATCTTTCAAAGACATCTTCCTCAAACTCTTGAGTTCGTTGACCGACACCCCGGTCAATCCTTCGTTATCGACCACATTGCCAAGCCCGTTATCCACAACGGACGGATTGAAGATGAATGGCAACACGGCATGACTGCGCTCGCAGAGCGTGACAATGTCAGTGCCGTGAAGATCAGCGGAATGGTGACTGAGGTGACTGACAGCCAGATCGATGAGGCCACTCTGAAAAACTACTTCGAGGAGTCTCTCGAAATATTCGGGCCCGAACGTCTCTGCTTCGGAACAGACTGGCCGGTCTGCCTGCTCCGCATTGATTCCTACGTCGACTGGGCAAATTCCGTGCGCAGCTACGTTGCTGATCTCACGGGGGAAGAACAGCATGCAATCCTGCAGGAGAACTGCGAAAAGGCCTATCGGTTATAGGCAATCTTCATCCTTGCAGAATAGCTTCATAGCCAAGCCCTTTCCTCCCGGCTCCCACAGGTAACGCCTGATCAGGGGCGAGCGGGATAGCGAAACGATTTGTCGGGACGGGCCGGGGGCTCAGGCCTCGATGGAGGATCTTCCTTAATTCTCTTCTGTAGGTAGGCGAGAGCAGCCTCCAGTTGGGCGTCGCGACCACCGAAGGATTCATGAGGAAGGTTATCTACAACCGTATCAGGCATCACTCCTGTGCCCTCGATAATCCAAGTTCGGTCCGGTGCATAGACTCCCGTCTCCGGACTTCGAGCCATACCACCGTCCATGAGCCTCGTTGCACCTCGCAACCAGATTCCTCCACCCCAAGTCTTCGTCCCAATCAGGGGCCCGAGTCCAAGGCGCCGGAATCCCTCCGAAAAAGCCTCTCCGTCTGAAATGGTATAGGCATCTATCAGGACGACCATGTGGCCATCAAAGGCAAACTGCATGTTGGCAAAGGGCCGACCTGTCCGGGTTTTCCAATACATCCACGGCTTCCTGCTCAAACGGCTGAGAATCCAGCTATCGATATTCCCTCCATAGTTCTGGCGCATATCGATAATGAGCCCCTTCCGATTGAACACCGGGTAGTAGCCTTTGACGAACTCCGCATAGTTGGAGGAAGACATCCCCCTCATATGAAAATATCCGATCTCCCCGTTACCCTTTTTTTCAGCTTCAAGTCGGCGGGTGTATTCCCAGTGACTCGTCTTGAGGTTCCGGAATCCACTCGAGCTCAGGGGAGTCACAATGGACTTTCTGGTGCCGCCTACCCCGATCCTTCGGGACTCCAGAAGAACTTTTCTACCGGCCTTGTTCTTAAGTAGTGCCCCAATTTCCGGAGCTCTGGTAGCAGGTTCGCCATCAACTGAAATAATGACGTCTCCGATCTTCATCTCTACTCCAGCCTTGAGCAGGGGCCCGACCTCTGCCGGATAATCAGGATCGGTTTCATACAATCGCTCAATTCGGAACCCCTCCTCTACTTTTGAGAGCTGCGCTCCAAGGTGTCCAAGACTTGCACCATCTGTCGCATCACGGATATCCCCGGCATAAATGTCCGTATGCATCGCCGAGAGCTCTCCCACCATCTGCGAAATCAGGTGATCAAGTTCCCACCGGGTAGTCAGGCGTGGAAGAAGGGCTTCATGCCTGCGGCCCATCGCATCCCAGTCCACCCGGTGCATCTTTGGATCGTAGAAATAATCCCGATGCATCCGCCAGGCGTCACGAAACATCTGCCCCCACTCCTGAGCAGGGCTCACGCTGAGCGAGAGCCCGCTAAGGCTAAGTTTTGCCTGAGTGGAGCTACTGGGCGGTTTTCCCGTGGCCGGAAACACATAAAAACTGTCCCCCTTGCGCACCAGACATGTGGTGCCATCTCCCGAGATCTCATAACCACGCACCTCTGTCATCACCGTGGTCCACTTATGTCGGGCGGAATCAGCGGTGATGGGAAAGGAAACCAGTGATGATTTACGGCTCAGCGAGAGAGCAGAATACAGGCAGTAGAGGTTCCCTCGGGCCCTTGTTAGATATCGGTAATTACTGGGCTCCACCGGTAAAACAAAAAGGCGGCCATCGAGATTCTCCAGATTGACGCCTTCCTCGTTCTCCTTTCCCTCCACCACTGGTGGGAGCTCACCCTCGTCCGAGGCCGCAAAGGGAGAGCGCTGTCCTCCAATCAGATCGAGAGCATAAATTCCAGCCGTCTTGTCAAGAAGAGGCTCAGGTTGGCGGGCACCCCAGGGAGAGCCCTGCACGGAGCGGAAAGTCCGGTCCGAAAGAAAGTAGAGCCATTTCCCTTCCGCTCCGAAGACAGGACTGTAGCTATCGAGGCGCGCAGTAGTAACCGCCACAGGCGTATTTCTTTTCTGGCTGTCATAGAGAAAGATTCTCTTGGCCTGATTCTCCATGGTATCCGCGTAGGCGATCCACTGACTATCGGGTGACCATGTCAGATCTATGTAGTCCCATTCATTGCCCTCTTCCGAACGTGCCACCTCCCACTCCTCACCACTGGAAAGGTCTCGCATCCACAAGACTTGGTTCCGATCCGTGTGAGCTAGCAGCTTCCCGTCTGGTGAGGGAATTCCATCATGCCGGAGGGTCGTTCCTCCGGAAGTGATGGGCGATGGTTCCCCCAACCCATTTGCAGGCTCACGCCAGAATTCCATCTCTCCACTACGATCAGAGAGGTAGATCACATCCTTGCTTCCGGGCAAAAAGCGAAGATCTCTGGTTCGACTCTCACTATCTTGTCTGAGCCGTATGATCCGGCCGGCCTTCGCAGGCAACACATAGCCACGCCCACGAATAGTGAGGCCTACCTGTTTGCCATCATGGGAAAGAAACCAGGAATTGAGGTAGGACATCGGGTTACTGATCCATCGCTCCCGCTTCTGATCAAAGTCAGAGGCCAGTCGAACATCTAACTTACGTAATTTGTTCTGCGCTATCTCGTAAATCCAGATATCCGCGCGATTACCGAAGACAACCCGCCCATTATGGAGCGAGGGAGAAAGAAGATCCCATCCTGCAAATGACGTATGCTGAACCAGCCCCTCACCCTCTAGGGTCATTGACCAGAGATTCATCGTGCCATCGCGGTCACTACTGAAGTAGAGGCGATCCTTCCACACCATGGGTTCACGGCTCGTCCCATCATAATCCGCAGTCAGCGGAACGGCTTCCTCATCTCCCTCCCGGAATCGCCATAGGTTTTCGATGAGCCCTCCCCGATACCTTTTCGCAAAACTGTTCTGCCGAGGCAGGCGAGTAAAAAACAAGGTCTTCTTGTCATCAGAGAACTCACCATCACTGGCCTGCTCCAGAGGAATCAGTTTTTTCTTCCCGGTCTCGATATTCAGCACGGCGAGCTGATGAGTGTCACGGGTAGCAAAATACCAGGTTGCATAGACCAGCTCCGTAGCGGATTTCCACGAGACGGGCCTTGGGCCCCGACGCCCACTAACGCCCTCGTGAGTGATGCGTGAGGGTCGCCCTCCCTCCAGAGGCATGACATAAATCTCGTGAGTCCCATCGTACGATGCCGTGAAGGCTACAGTTTTCCCATCGGGGCTGATGCACGGGAAGCGCTCACGCTCAAGATGAGTTGTGAGTCGCCGGGCGGTTCCACCCTCCACGGGAACCCTCCAGAGATCACTCTCGGCATAGAAGACAATCGTCTCGTTGTGTATAGAGGGGTGTCGGTAGTAGCCCAGAAGGCCTTCCGCGCCAA
>Ga0115012_10000229_pt1 | contig 32681 bp, 27 predicted proteins | sample TroAtlMetagenome_FD_88706 | JGI IMG/M metagenome (GOLD analysis project Ga0115012, IMG submission 88706) | Marine eukaryotic phytoplankton communities from Atlantic Ocean - Tropical Atlantic ANT10 Metagenome | ecosystem: Environmental > Aquatic > Marine > Oceanic | place: Tropical Atlantic...
ACACTCAAATACTGGGCATAAATCGCATTGCTCACCACATAGGCAAACACACCCAAGGCGCCTGCCACCATCACAATCGGCATGGTCGCAAGGCCATCCAAGCCATCGGTCAGATTCACCGCATTACTGCTACCCACAATGGCAAGAAAGGCAATGACAATAAACCCTCCACCCAGTGGCAAATATAAATCTTTAAAAAAAGGTACCGTCAGTGAGGTATGAATAGGATAAACCGCCTCACTGTATAAATAGAACGCTGCTGCAAGGGCAATGGCAACCTGCCAAAACAGTTTTTGCTTTGCTGTTAAGCCTGTTGAGTTTTTTAAAACCAGCTTTTTGTAGTCATCAATCCAACCAATGGCGCCATAACCAAGCGTCACGAGTAATGCGAGCCATAATGCGGGCTGCGTAAGATTCCCCCATAGCAAGCAACTTACAGTTACCGCAAGCAGTATCAGTACTCCACCCATGGTAGGCGTACCTGCTTTAGAAAGATGAGACTCAGGTCCATCATCCCGCACCACTTGCCCCACTTGCATTTTTTTCAGCCAATTTATCATCACCGGACCCAAACAAAGTGCCACAACCAGTGCCGTGAGCGCAGATAAAATCGAACGAAATGTTAAGTACTGAAAAACACGTAAGGCATGATAATCACTTTGAAAGAGCTGCGTGAGCCAATAGAGCATGGTTTATTATCCTATGAATCCTTCATACAAAAGAGCAAACATCATACCATAACCCCATCATAAAATGCTTTAAGGTGCTTTGACAATTTGCAATAGCCCAAAACTTCCCTTTTACACATAATTACTTTACCTTATGATAATAACTAATGGTTTTTAGAGAATGAAAATGGCACGCTTCCTATCTATGCTTTGTATGGCTTTTATGTTACTAACGCCCCCCTTTTCCTATGCTGGTGGAAACGCATGCGATGCCTCCTGCACACACAATATTGTGGATGCTGCTATAGCCAATATTCCAGAGCCTCAAAGCCCAATCAGAGCCTTTGGTAAAATTGCTGATGATGGTACCGTCGTTAAAGCCACTGGTTTAACCTGTGTCAAAACAAATACTGGTAGGTATACTGTCATATTGTCACCGGCCATGTCTGATGAGCATTATGTTATACAGTTAACGGCTGTTGATGCCAACCGAGCACCTTCTGGAGATGCCAATATTTATGTTTCGAAAGGCTCACAAACAACTTCAAGTTTTAGCGTAAACATAGACTATAATGACGATGGCGGCGGTGTTGGCGTACCTGTTGACTTACCGTTTATGATAGCAGTAATTGACTAGGACGTGTCACCAATTAACTTCTTTTCTTTGGTGGTGTAAATGTCCATACGGGTCCTACCAGCCTCTACCTAAACATAATTCCGCCACCACTTTTTCCATCCTACTTGATCTTGAGCCTTTCACAAGCACGGTGGTTTCTTCATCAAGGATGGGCTTCAAGGATGTAATCAAAGTAGCTTTATCTGTGAAATGCTGAGCATCCCCGCCAAAAGCATCTGTGGCTGCTTTGCTTAAATCACCACAAGTAAAAACAGCATCAAGACCTAAGCTTCGCGCTCTATCCCCAATGGCTTTGTGATGTTCATGGGCCTTATCACCAAGCTCACCTAAATCTCCCAGCACCAAGATACGCTTACCGGCATAGCCAGCAAGCACCTCCATGCCGGCCACGACTGAATTTAAATTGGCATTATATGTATCATCTAAGATGATCGCGCCGCCCTGGCCTTTTTTTTGTGTGAGTCTACCAGAAACACCCTGAAACTCGGAAAGCCCCTTGGCAATGGCTTTAAGATTAACCCCAAGCGCAATTGCCATACTCGCTGCCGCAAGGGTATTATAAATATGGTGCCTTCCTGGCACTTGTAAGCAAACTTCTTCCGCAACACCTGCATAACTTAAAGTAAATGCGCTGCCATGTATGTTTTCAGCCCACACATCCGCATGATGGTTTTCAATCGCAAAACGAATACAAGCTTTGTTTTTGATACTCTCATCCCAATAGTGTGCATACGCATCATCTTCATTGACAATGGCAATACCATTTTCGGTTAAACCTTGATAGATTTCGCCCTTGCCCTTGGCAATGCCCTCTTCTGAGCCAAAGCCTTCAATATGAGCAAGGCCAATATTGTTGATGAGTGCAATTTCAGGTTGTACCAAGCCCACCGTATAAGCAATTTCACCTTGATGATTAGCACCCAACTCAAACACGGCATACTCGGTGTCGTCTTTGACCATAAGCATACTTAGCGGCACGCCAATATGATTGTTCTTATTACCCGGGGTCACAAACGTTGTGCCCACTTGCGATAAAATACAGCCGAGCATTTCTTTGACAGACGTTTTACCATTGCTGCCTGTAAGTGCTACCACTTTGCACTTGATTATTGCCCGATAAGCCACAGCCATTTTTGCCAGTGCTGCTTCTAAATCTGGATAAACCAGCTGAGGCACGCTGACATCAGGATGTGCTTTGATGGTCAGTACCGCACTCGCCCCCTTTTGCACTGCATCTGGGATATAATCATAGCCATTGACTTGCTCACCAGGAAAGGCAACAAACATATCGTCTTTTTCTATGGTTCTGGTATCAATCGAGGCTTGCCTAATCGGCATGTCTTTGGGGCAGGGTAAATCGAGTGCATCTGCAATCAGTTTTAAAGTTAAGCTCATACATCCACCTGTTCGATGCCGTGATGGTTTAACGCCTCGCCTAAAAACCGCTCGCCAATGGTTTCAAAACGTTGAATCGAATCCGTCACCAAATACTGATACTTGGGTTCACTATGTGTGCTATTCAATAAGTTTTGCTCTGATAATAACTGCTTGGTGTAGGCTGCTGTCACATCCGCAGAATCCACAACTTGAACGCCTTCAGGCAGTATGGATGCTAGTGCAGGCTTAAACACTGGAAAATGGGTGCAGCCCAGAAGCAACGTATCTTCTTGTTTTAAGTCCGATAAATAATGCTTAAGTGTTGCCTTGGCAATGTCATTGTGCACCATGCCTTCTTCAGCCAAAGCGACCAAGAGCCCGCTTGGCATAGCTTGTACTTTTGCATCTGGCATCGCTTTTTTAATACAAGCTTGATACGCACCACTTGCAATGGTGGTTTCTGTTGCCATCACATAAACCTGATGATTGCGTGTTGCTGCGACGGCTGCCTCCGCACCTGGCTCAACCACGCCAATCACGGGCAAGTCAGTAAACAAAGCCTGCAGGTGATCGCGCGCGGCGGTCGATGCCGTATTACATGCTATCACCAACGCTTTGATATCTCTTTGCAATAAAAGATTGGCCATTTGTGTTGCATATTGACGGACAGTTTCTTTACTTTTAGTACCATAAGGAAGGCGTGCGGTATCACCAAGATAGATAAACGACTCGTTCGGCATGACAGATCTAAGCGCGCTTAGCACTGTTAAACCACCCATACCTGAATCAAACACACCAATTGGATTTGTCTGCATCACTACCTCAACAAAAACTTAAAGTTATCTTGGACTTTTTCAATATCAAACTTATTTAAAAATAACGACATACTCATCCAGGCACTGAGCCCTGCCAAATCTTGAAACGCTGGTGGCAAATACATAGGCGGCTCCAGAAGTTCTCGCTCACGGAGCTCACTTAACAGTGGAATATCGTCTAATATCAGTTTGCCACAAAATAATAAGGGCACTAAATCAACACGATGCTCAATAATAGCAAAGCGTATAAAATTGTAAATGAGTACAAAGCCTTTGGCATAAGAAAGATCTTTAGTAAATGCACCACCCGTGGGTGTGCTGCCGCGAAAGAGGCGCACGGTATGACGATAGCTTACATGCTCTTCAAGGCCACACTCAATAAAGTAGCGATAGATGTCCATAAAGTCAGCACCCTTACTGATTTTATCTAGCGCAACCACACGATTAGTCAGTTTGCTCATGCGGGCTGGGTAGGACGAAAACGTGACGACTTCAGTCAACACTGCAAGTCCTTCTTGAATCACGCTTGTTGAGGGTGGGCCTTTAGCCATAAAAGAACAATAAGGCTGTATATCGCCATTAAACGTCGTGCCAACATGCACCCAGCCTTCGTGCACTTCTAAATACCTTAAGTCTCTATCACTAAACCTGGCGCGCTTACTAAGCTTAATTGAATCTGCCCCGGCTGAAGCATCCGCGACCATCGCATCATCGACAAAAACCGTGACTTTATCATGGTGGTGCGTAAAGAAGTTTGCAAGCTTCGCTTGTAATTTTTTTTGCGCCACTTCTGCTGAATATTGCTTTACATCAGCATCGGTTTGTAACTGTGCGTCAAGGGTTGTCAGCACATCAAACAATAAGCCACCCAGCTCAGAAAGCTTGGGCCCACCCACATAAAACACATCATCTGGGCTACCGTACAAAGCTTTTGAGTATTCACTAAAATCAGGCTTACCTCTTGTGTTTAGCATGTGTATGGTGCGGATATACTCATTGGATTGATGCTTGATAAAGCGCGTTGCTGGGTGGTACTCACCCAGCTGATTGGTCGTGTCACGAATGATAGCTTTAAACTCGTCTATCTTTTGCTTTGAATCAAACGGCAATGGATGCTTGTCTTTATAGTAGCTTGCCTTCACATTCGGTAAGCGCTCACCCTTGCGTTTAAAGAACTCGCGCTCTATGGATTGGTCCCACTTAATGCAATCTAAAATACGAATTTCTTTTTGTGCATCTTTAAGCCTGGTAGAGAGGGTGTTGATAGTTTCTCTTTCTTGCTTTTTTTCAACCATGCAACGTATCTCCCTTTGTCATTCATGAGATAGAAGGCTTAATACTCACCTCCGCATTTTTGGGTGCTGGTGGCAAATTGTAAAAACCACTCATATTCGATGTTGTTAAAGGCGCCTTGACTTGTAAATCTTTGCCATTTTTACTCTCCAGATACTGATCTTCTTTGTTACTGGCATATGGCACATTAAGCTTTGTATGTATCGGCTCCTCAAACGGCATTTGGCAAGCAGAAAGCATCACGCTCACCACCATCATTCCCCACTTTCTCACAACAGCTCCCTATATTAAGTTTAGTTGATTTAAACAGTTTGCAAGTGTCTCATGATGTACTTCACTTAAGCCTGTTAAAGGCAAGCGCAGTTCATCATGAATATGACCCAGTTTTGCTACAGCCCATTTTGCCGGAATCGGGTTGGACTCTACAAACAAATACTCATGTAATGCGCTTAGTTTTGCATTCAGTTGACGCGCCTCATCGTTGTCGCCTGCGAGCGCAACTTCACAGAGCTCAGCCATGGCTTTAGGCGCAACGTTGGCGGTAACAGAAATCACACCTTTGGCACCATGTAACATCCATTCACAAGCAGTCGGGTCGTCACCACTATATATATCCAGCTTGCCACTGGCCGCTTCAAGCAAATCGCTCAGCCTAGAAAGATCTGGCGTTGCTTCTTTGATACCAATAATATTTGAAACATCTGCAAGCCTTGCGACAGTCTCTGGTAATAAATCTGCTGCTGTACGACCAGGCACATTATATAAGATGATTGGTAAGTGTGCAGCTTCACTGATGGCTTTATAGTGCTGGTAGAGCCCTTCTTGCGTGGGCTTAATATATGCGGGTGTCATGATTAAAGCAGCATGGGCACCAAGCGCCATGGCGTCTTTAGTCAAACGAATACAATCACGCGTTGCATTCATCGCGGTCCCTGCAATCACAGGTACGCGCTCACGCGCCACATCAATTACGGTTTTAATCACCAAGCACTTTTCATCATGAGAAAGTGTGCCTGCTTCCCCCGTGGTACCTGCCGCCACAATGGCATGCGTACCTGCCTCAATATGAAACTCAACCAAGTCTTCTAACTTGGCTAAATCCACTTCGCCCTGATGCATAGGTGTGACCAAGGCCACCATACTGCCATGAAACACAAGCTTCTCCTTAACAATCCATCAATCTTGCTTTCCATAGTAGCGGTAGGCAGCTTGGTTCTCAACTTAATTTCTAATATCTTGTGTTGCTATTGATTTTAAAACTTCTTCCAAATGCGACTTTGGCTGCCAGGCAAGCAGCTTTTGTGTCTTGCTGATATCAAGCTCAAGCGAGCCTAAGAGACGCTTTGCGGTGGCTTTTTGTCTCATCAGAATCAAAATGTTACTCAAGAAGCCTCGAGGTAACGAAAACAGCCTAACAGGTATACCCATTGCCTGCCCCATCTTTTGCAATAGCACAGTTGTGGATATTGATTTACCATCGCTTACCAAAAATATTTCGTTTGCAGCTTTGGGGTGCGTCATACACGTGATGATTAAGTCCGACAAGTTATATACAGAAACCAAACTACGCGCATTGCCTGTATTCCCCAAAGGCAATGGAAGGCCTTTTTTTAGCCAATGCATCATCGTTTTTAAGTTACCCTTAACCATGGGACCATAGACTAATGGTGGGCGAATAATAGTAACTTCAAGGTTTGATTTTTTGCTTAATGAAAGCAGCTTAAGCTCTGCTTTTAACTTTGACCTTGCATACGCATCTTGAGGATTAGGCACATCCTCTGATGTATACATTTTGCCGCCTGCTTGCTCTTCGCCATTCACCTTAATGGTGCTTATAAAAATAAATCGCTTTACCTTGGCATCGATCGCCTGCTTAGCAAGCTGCATCGTACCCGCAACATTGAGCTCTTTATAAGCATGGCCCATATTTGGATGCTCTTTCATCATATGTACACGAGCAGCTAAATGGATAACAACATCACACTGTTGCAACATTGTGCGCCAATCCGTCTCTCGAGTGATATCATCAACTTGATAGATTTTTATCTTCGGGTGACTAGAAAGTTCCGGGGTAAGGGTATTGTTTCTCAATGGCAAGCGTAACTCGTGCTGTGTTTCAGTAAGTAGCTTTTGTGTTAGTACACGGCCAATAAAACCAGTCGCACCTGTAATTAGAATATTCAAGATGAGCTCAACTTGGCTTCCAAAACTATGAAATCAAAGACTCTGTTTTACGCGCGTATATATCTTCATAGCGCGTAATATCATCTTCACCCAAATATGCACCACTTTGTACTTCAATCACAAATAATAGCTCATCACCAGGGTTACTTAAGCGATGCATAGTCTTAGGTGCAATATAGGTTGACTGATTCACTACAAGCTTAAATACATCCTCACCATTTTGCACTTCAGCGATGCCTTTAACGACGACCCAATGCTCCGCGCGATGCTCATGGCGCTGTAATGAAATCTTAGCACCAGGCTTTAACATAAGGCGCTTCACTTTGAAGGCTTCACCATCAGCTAATACTTCGAAGCCACCCCAGGGTCTATGGGTATAAATATGGGTCTCAGCAAGTGACTGATGCTCATCTTGCAATGCATTCACCACATCTTTGACTTGCTCAGCATAACTTTTATCTGCAACCAGCACAGCATCTTTGGTTGCAACAATGATTTGGTCTTTAACACCAAGCGCTGTGACTAAGGCACTATCGCTGCTGATCAAGCAACCTTCACTTTTTTCTGCTTTTGCATTGCCTTTTAACACATTGCCTGCGGCATCTGCTTCATTAGTTTCAGCGACTGCTGACCATGAGCCCAAATCATTCCAGTTGATATTCATGGGGACCAGTGCGGCTTTTGTGGTCTTTTCCATAATGGCATAATCAATAGACTCATTTCGGCACTTAGAAAATGAAGCTTCATCAAGCCTGATATAATCATGTTGATGTACCGCATCTTGATACGCTTTTTCTGTGAGCGCATACATCTCAGGCTCAAATTGTTTGAGCTCTTGAAGATAAGTGGTTGCACGCATGACAAACATACCGCTATTCCAATATGATTTTCCTGATGCAACACAGGCCTCAGCAACTTCAAGCACCGGCTTTTCACGAAACTGCTCAATTTGGAAAATGCCTTCAGATGTTTCGGAGCCGACATCGATATAACCATAACCGGTTTTAGGACTTTGGGGTTTGATACCAAAAGTAACGACTGCTGCCTCTGTTCCCACAAACTCAACCGCGCTTTGAATAGCCTTTGCCCACGCCTCCTCATCTTCTATCCAGTGATCTGAGGGCAATACGACCAGCACGCCATCCTCACCAAGGGCATTCACAATATGATGCGCACTCATCGCAATAGCAGGTGCCGTATTCCTGGGACAAGGTTCAAGCAGATAAGTCAACTTATCATGCATACTTTGTAGTTGCTCTTGGCACAGGAAATAATGGGCTTCGTTACCCACAATCAGAATATTATCTTTGGAAATGTTTAGTGCACGCAGAAGCGTATGCTGCAAAAGCGAGTGCTCGCCATGCAGTTCTAGAAATTGCTTGGGATATGATTTACGTGACAGTGGCCACAGGCGTGTACCCGAGCCACCGGCGAGTATTACTGGAAAAACTTGCATCAGGTCCTCTCTATAAGGCCTCGAGTGTAGCAGGCTCCACTTCTGTAGGGCAACCTTTCTTTGTAGCAGCTCTAAGAGCCAAGCAAGTTCTTTCTATTGATTCTTCCGATAAAGTAGGATGAACCAAAAACATCAATGCTGTATCGGCCAGCAACGCCGCATTTTTTAAACGCTGCTTCGGTCGAAAACTAGTATTATCAAAAGCTTTTTCTAGGTACACCTCAGAACAGGAGCCAGCAAAGCAAGAAACATCATGAGTTTGAATTTCGTGCATTATTCTATCTCGCTCAAGCTTTACACTTCCCTCAGAGCCATCTACAAATACATATGCTTTGTATGCTGCATGCTCAATATAAGCCGGTACTGCAGGCACACTTAAACCGTCTATACCCTGTGCTGTTTCCCATATTCTTTTCGCATTTGCTAATCTTTTTTCGTGCCACAATGGCATGCGCTTTAACTGAATGCGTCCTATTGCTGCTTGCATCTCAGTCATGCGCCAATTTGTTCCGAAGCCTTCGTGAAGCCAACGAAACCCTGGCTCCCGTTGTGGCGCTTGCACTGCATCCCAAGACTTCCCATGATCTTTATAAGCCCACATACGCTTCCACAATGCTTCGTCATTGGTCGTAACCATGCCACCTTCACCGCCGGTTGTCATAATCTTATCCTGACAAAAAGACCAAGCAGCAACATGACCAATCGAGCCCACTGACTTACCTCTATATTTGGCTCCATGAGCCTGTGCACAATCTTCAATAACATACAGGTTATGAGTCTCTGCAAGTGACATGATGTCATCCATTTCACACGGCCAACCTGCCAAGTGAACACAAATGATCGCCTTGGTTTTTGGAGATAAAACTTCTGTAATGGTTCTTGCTGATATATTTTGGCTATCAAGTTCTACATCGGCAAACACTGGCTTTGCGCCAACAGCAACAATGCAGGATATTGAAGCAATAAACGTTCTAGGTGTCACAATCACTTCATCACCGGGACCAATACCAAGGCCACGCAAAGCAAGTTCTAAAGCCACGGTCCCATTCATTAACGATATGGCGTGCTTCGTGCCAACCCAGTCAGCAAATTCCTTTTCAAAATATTTGCACTGGTTGCCAGTCCAGGCATTAACTCGATTTGAGAGCAGTACACGCTTTACAGCTTCAGCCTCTTCTTGTTTAAAACTTGGCCATGGCCCACCACTTGCACTTTTCACAACACCCCTCCTATTAAATAGTCACTATAACTGCTTCTGTTTACTGACTTTCAGTAGCTTCTGCTACCTCATACTCGGGTCTCATTTTCAGCACTCTTGCAGGATTTCCAACAACAACAGCTCCAGAAGGAACATCTTTGGTCACAACGCTACCCATGCCAATAATTGCCCCTTTACCAATAACTAAAGGGGTATGCGTATTTCCTTGCTTAATAATTGCCCCAGTGCCTATATATGCATCATCCTCAATGATGACATTACCATTGACGCAAACCTTAGGTGCAAGCGTAACATAATCACCCACAATACAGTCATGTGCGATATAAGAATATATATTGGCGTGAAATTGACGCCCTATAGTAATATTTGAAGTTAATGTAACGAAATCACATAGTACAGAGCCTTCCCCTATAGATACGCCGTCTAGCACCCTTGATGTAGGTGCGCTAACAGCTGCAATGCTTAAACCGGACTGTATGCACTGAGTTGCTATATTACGACGAGCCTTAGCGTCACCAACACAAATAGTAACCTGATGATCACTATAATCTTGGGTTAACTGCTCAAAAGAGCAAACCAGAACACCATTTGCATACGTACCAACATCCCCAATCGAATCAGAAACAAAAATTATGTCAACTTCTGCACTCGAGTTTACGTCTTTGGTTGAGCTTCTTAGGAGCGGCAAAACTTCTCTTCCAAACCCACCACAACCATAGATAGCAAATTTCTTCTTAATCACCGTTTCTCCTTAATCATTTAATAGGCGTAGAAGCCTTTCTTCGTTTTTCGACCCAGCTCATTCGCTCTTACCATTTTTCGTAATAGAGGATGAGCCCGATACTTAGTATCGCCTGTTTCTGCATATAAGATATCCATAATTGACAAAACGACATCGATACCAATTACATCAGCTAAGGCTAAGGGTCCAATTGGATGATTTGCTCCTAAACACATCGCTTTATCAATCTCATTCTCCGAAGCAACACCTTCAACTAACAAACAAACAGCCTCATTTAGCATTGGAATTAATATTCTGTTCACAATAAAACCTGGGGCTTCCTTTACAAGAACAGGCTCTTTATCTAATGCCTTTAAAAAGGATTGAGTCCAAGCAAGAGTCTCTTGGGAAGTTTTCGCACCTAAAACAACTTCTGTGAGCTTCATTACAGGAGCAGGATTAAAAAAATGCATTCCAATAAAGTTTTCAGGATGAGGTGTTAATAGACTCAGTTCGGTAATTGACAAGGAGGAGGTATTACTAGCAAATATGGCTCCCTTCTGAATACATGCAGATATATGCTTAATCACCTCTTTCTTAACGTCAATGTCTTCTTTTACAGATTCAATGATACACTTCGCATCCATCAAATCACTGTAATTGTATATGGGACGAATTTTCCTAAAAAAACCCGTCACCTGTTCTGATGTAAAAATGTTTTTTTCTACAAGCTTCTTCCATCGTGCCTCTAGGTTCAGCATTACATCACTAATACGGCCTTCTGTTCTCCCCTTCCATGAGATAAACTGAATGCTCGGTGCCTGAGCAAGTGTCTGAACAATTCCCTGACCCATCACGCCACTGCCAACAACAGCAACTGTCATTTCTTTACTCATTATAGACGTTCCTAGTATTCTGTTGCGTTTTCATCTTGCTGCTTAGCGTTCCCATTAAAACTTGGCATAGATACATAGCTAAGACTGACATGAGCTTGACCCGATAAACTTTCTTGCTGTAGCGCAGTCATCAGCCCGAATACCCTCGCGCCTAAATACTTTTTTGATGGTCAAAAAGAGTATTTTAATATCCAGCCAAAGCGACTGGTGCTCAACATACCAGGTATCATGTTCAAACTTCTGCTCCCAAGATATCGCATTTCTCCCATTGATTTGAGCCCAACCCGTAATGCCCGGGCGCACATCATGCCGCTTCTTTTGCTCGGGGGTATAAAGCAATAGATACTCTTCGAGTAGTGGACGGGGTCCAACCAAACTCATTTCACCTTTTAAAACATTCCAAAGCTCAGGTAGTTCATCTATGCTTGTTGCTCTTAAAAAGCGCCCTAACTTCGTTAAGCGAACATCATCTGGCAGTAACTCGCCATCTTCTCCAACTTCATCGTTCATCGTTCGAAACTTAACTAGATTAAAAGACTTACCCTGATATCCAGGCCTTGGCTGCTTAAAAAACACAGGGGCACCAAGGAAAATTCGTATCAATACACAGACCCCTAACAACACGGGCAACAATAGGACCAACCCCAAAAAAGACAACACAAAATCCATTGTACGCTTCATAAGCCTCCCAATTTCTTATATACTTGTTTAATCACTGGCTCCAAATTGAAGGAATACCTGCTCTAAACACGTCGCCCACTCTTTTGATAAATTATTTCTATCAAACTTTTGGTGAGCAAGCTTAAATGCATTCTCCCCCATACAACTTAACTCATCACGATGCTTATCAGCATACTCTAAGCAGTCAGCAAATAAATCTGGCTTATCAGGAGCAACAACAAAGCCACACTCTGCCTCATGAATAAGCTCTGCAAGCCAGCCTGGATAATTATTAAGCACAGGTAGCCCGCAAGAGATGTAATCAAAAAATTTGTTAGGTGAAGTACCATAATAAAAAGCTGGTATATTCGCCAATATTTGCATACCAACATCTGCGGCCTTCATCAGGCAAGCGAGTTCTGCTTTCGGCATAGGGTCTAAAAAAATCACTGAGCTAAGCTTTTCTAATTTGGCTCTGGTTTGTAATGCTGCTTTTTGCTTCCCATCACCGACCAAGACAAATTTAATGGCTAAATTTGCACGCTTCTTTAGCACTGCAGCCACATCTAAAACAGCATCCAAACCGTTTGCAGGTCCATGTGTTCCTGTATAAACAACCATTAAATCGTGCGAGCTGACACCCTCAGGACGATATTGCTGTTGGACTTCTTTAAAGATAGAAATATCACAACCATTAGGCACAAAAGATACTTTTTTACTAGGAGTGCCTGCTCGCTTAATACCATCCACAATACCCGGCGACAGACCAATAACATAATCTGCCGAGTGGTAAATTAATTTTTCCAAACCCCGTAGCAAGCGCAACAACCCTTTATTTCTTATGACTCCCATTGCCTCAGGAAGTTCTGGCCACAAGTCACGGACCTCAAATACAAAAGGCTTCCGCCTAAACCGTTTCGCCAAGACCCCAGGTATACCGGCCGTAAGAGGCGTCGATGTAGCAAACACTAGGTCAAAGGGTTCATTAAAAACTAAGCCAACACTTTTGAAAACAAAACGCAGAAAAACAAATACTCTACCCCAAAAACCATTGGCATTTGAGTATGCGAGATCAAACTCGATTACATCTATACCATCTACGACGCCTCGCCTCATTCCTTTTGAAAAGGGCTGAGTAATACCAGTAACACCTCCTCCATACGAGCCACAAACCATAGTAACCTCATGGCCGTGAGCCAGTAAACGTTTAGCCATTTGATAGGAGCGATTGCCAATTGTGCCTCTTGGCGTTGAGAAGTGCTGATGAAAATATAAAACCTTCATTGTATCCATTCATATTCAGAAGTTAACTCACCGGCTTTATCTACTTCTACCTCTAGAACCGGTACCCTGCCTTTTTGCAAATAATAGCGTGACTCATATCCTTGCACCAAACGTATCTCTTGTATAGGCATCGTTGATAAAATCTTCAGTTTTCCATGTGTGCTGATCACTGCTTTATTTTCAAGCCGCCAATCTCCCGGTAAAAGCCGCCAACGTAAAACTGCTTTCCGACGAAATCCTTGTATACGATCTCTTACAATAAGTGCATTTTGTCGAAGCTCAAGCTTACGCTCATGTACACAGCCATGCTTATCTTCATAAGATACCGCAAATTCCACACCACTTGCAGAGAGCTCTATGTCCCCTCTATGTTTTGTTTTGAGCCAGTCACCAAATAGAAAGCGTCCGAGGCGAGGCATTTGTTCGTGCTCATCAAATTGAACGGTATTATGCCCTTCAGTACCAGAAAAATAATTTTGCCACCGCTCACCTTCATTATATCCATAGGTCCCGCCATCTCTGAGTATATTCTCACCGTGCCTCCAAAAGTCAACATGCAACACATCCGCTTGACTCGGCCGAAACTTAAAGCGCGGGTAACGTAACATAACCATTGCTCCACCATACCTTAGTACAGAGAAACCACCTTTATCGAATAATTCACTTTTGGGAACACAAGCTTGTTCATTAGGAATACTAACGTTAAACCAGTGAAGAACATCATTCCAACATCCATGGGTTTTATAAGCTACTTTGCGCTCAAATAAAACCATAGCTGTCTGTACGGTCGGCCGAAAATCTCTAAAGTCACAGACAGCCAGAGGCAAGAGTCTTGCCCCATCATTGGCTCCAATATTGGGTGCGTCACCAGATTTTGGGTCAACCATTGAAAAAAGCCAGTGCGTTGCTAGTGAGGCCTTTTGGTAAAACTCTTTAGAAAAAAGTGGTAGCGATAATTTGCGACGCCAAAGCTCAACCATACTAAGCGTATCTAAAAAAACACGGTGGTAATTTGTTGAGTATTGACTGAAAGTTCCATCTGACTCAACAAGTCGAGCAGTGCGATTTTCAAGCCACTTCCGCCCTAACCTTTCATAATGCCTACCTTCTTTCAGTCCATTATGTAAAAGCCAGCTACCGGCAATAAATAAAGCCGCAGCTTCTGAGGTTCCATGATTATTATCTTGAGACATTGCATAGTGCAAAGTGGGAAGGATGCGCTTAGCATGTTGCTTAACCAAGCTTAATAATGAACTTGAAGCCTTAAACTGATGAAGTAGCACCGCAGTCATAGCAAGGTGCAGAATGCGAATACCCGCTTCTTGTCCACATTTCCAGTTGACTCCTCGATATATTGGGTTTTCATGAGTCCAGTCACTTAACCATGCATTCAACTGAGAAAGTGCTGCTGCTTCACCTTGAAGATATGCTTGTGCATAGTGAAGCGTCCAATCAAAACGTGAAGCCTCCCAAACGCACTTGATATCTCCGAGATTCTCATCAAAATCATCAAGTTTCCACCATGGCTTTGTGTTATCTGCATAACAGTGCGTCTTTGGATTAAAATGCCATTGGGGAGGACTAAGAAGACGAAAAGCCGGACCTGGGCCTAAATCATTTTTGCTAGATGCTTCTACTTCAGAAAAAAAGAGCTCACTCGAAGGTTGCTCTTTAGTAAACGCAAATATTGCATACCAGTTTACTTTTTTCTTAAAACGATACAGCATGACCCTAAATACAGGCGTAAAACCTAAAGAGCGAAGCGTTCGTGCAACTATTAATAGCTTTTGCACCCGTGTCATTGCTGGCGCAACTCACGAGCAACTTCAAGGGTGACACGAGCAACTTCAAAGACTTCCTCCACAGGTATTGGCGACTCCTGACCTGAAACAATAGCGCTTATAAAAGCATTGACGCATGCAAGCTGCCCTTTATCTTGCTTTCTCAAGTTCATTTTCTTAAAGTTATCCCATCCAAACCCTTTGAGCTTTCGAAAGTTATCTAACTGAAGAATCTTACCTCCTGCAAATACTTCAATACGCTCTTTAGGAAAGCTTACGGCACCATTTGCCAAATAATGTATGGTGCCAAATGACCCATCTTTAAATCCCAGTATAATTGCAGCTTTATCTTCGGTACTTTCCATAGCATCCGAGTTTCCTGCTCTCCTAGCTTGGATGGATACGATTTCTTCACCTACAAGATAGCGCATTAAGTCAATAAAGTGGCAAGCTTCACCAATAATGCGCCCGCCCCCAATGGCCTCATCTTGTGTCCAGTGCTCCCTGGGTATATAGCCTGCATTCATCGTCATCATAATAGACTTAGGCTCACAAACGCCTCTTAATAGTGACTTCATTTTTTGTATGTGGGGAGAAAAGCGTCTGTTATACCCGACCATCAGGCGGGCAGACTTTGAGCTTGCCGCCTGAGCATAATAAGCTGCTTCAACTTCTGCTAGGCCCTCAAAATCTATCGCCAATGGTTTTTCAACAAACACGTGCTTACCTGCACCAAGCGCTTTAGCAACAAATGACGCATGCGTATTGTGACGAGTTACAATAGCAACTGTATTAATTTCTTGGTTCGAAAGCATGCCATCCATATCAGTTGAAGCTGTTAAAAAACCTGCTTTTTTACCATGCACAACGCCACTAATACCCTTGGCTGTCACTATAGTATGAAGTTGGGCTTGACTCTGTTTAAAGGCCGGAATCAGCACTCTTGAAGCATAATTGCCAGCACCAATAAAGCCAACTGTCGGCTTCTCAGGATCGAATGTTGTGTTGGTTAAACGTACATCTTTGACATGTCTTGTGCTGGGCTCTGAAGCATAGCTCAGTACAATACCTAAGGCAGCTTTATCCAAAGTAAGCACTTCATATGCATGCTCAGCTTCTTCAAAATCAACCCTATGACTAATCAGCGGCTGAACATCTAACCGGCCATCCGCCATCATATCTAACACTGCTTCAAAATTACGCTGCTCCGTCCACCGAACAAAACCAATAGGATAATCTAAGCCCTTTTCTTCATAGTTAGGTTCGTATCGACCAGGCCCATATGAGCAAGAAACTTGAAATGAAAGCTCTTTCTCATAAAAATCAGCACGATTTAACTCAAGACCTGTCACACCAACTAATACAATACGACCTCGCTTTCGACTCATGCGCGCGGCATGTATTACAGGATCGCTTGACTTGGTTGATGCCGTAATAATAACTGCATCCACACCCACGCCACGACTGAACTTTAGTCCAGCTTGGACAGGATCTTCTCCTGCACCAGGATTACATGTTTCCGCACCAAGCTTACGGGCCAAGCCCAGCTTAGATTCATCATAATCTATTGCAAGCACCCGGCAACCATTTGCTCTAAGCAGCTGAACAGCCAATAAGCCAATTAAGCCAACCCCCGTCACGACAACGCTTTCACCAAGTGTAGGCTGTACTAGGCGAATACCTTGTAACGCTATACTCGCAACGACAGTAAAAGCTGCAGACTCATCATCCACATCATCGGGTATATGTGCACATAAGTTTTGCGTAACAGTTACAACATCTGCGTGCGGGCCATTTGATACCACTCTATCTCCGGCTTTATAACCCGAAACATCTTGGCCTACATCAGCAACAATACCCACATTACAGTAACCAAGCGGTAATGGCTCGGCAAGCTTTGAACGAACTGCCTCAATGGTAGTTGCTAAACCATCTGTTTTTACCTTGTCCAGCACAGCCTTTACTTTCTCAGGTTGTTGCTTGGCTTTTTGCAAATATGAAGCCTTTCCGAAGTCAACAAGCATACGTTCTGTGCCAGGTGATATGAGTGTTTTTGATGTATTAATCAATAGTGAGCCTGGTGAGGTTTTAGGTGCTGGAGCCTCAACTTTCAATGTATCTCCTTGAGACAAGTTTTGTAGTACTTGCTTCATGCGAACTCCTCTATTTGCTCTTTTTGCTTCGGCATAAACTGAGTATAACTCTCATCACCATCGATAAATATTCGGCACCATACCTCTATGCAAACTAATGAGAATATAGGGTAAGCATAGTCTTCTGCCCCTTCTCTATCTGCATCGATTAATGACTGTACAGCGTCGAACTTAAAAATACCTCTCTTCTCTAAGCTCTCTTTTCCCAGTAATTCATCTACAACTTCCTTAAGATCATTCTGCAACCAGCTTCTGAGTGGTGCTCCAAACCCCGTTTTAGGTCTATATATAATTGATTTTGGAAGGTATCTTTCCGCTACTTTCTTAAGAATCCACTTCCCTTGCTTCCCTCGTTGTTTAAGTTTGGATGGAATTTTTGAGGCATACTCAACAACACGCCTATCCAAAAAGGGCACCCTCACTTCAACACCATAAGCCATGCTCATTTTATCGGTGTAATTGAAATTATGATCAACTAAAAAGTACTTTCGCTCCAAATAAAGCATCTTCTCCAACGGATCTTTTGTTGAAAGTTGCTCAATTTCACTTATAAGTGACGAAAATGGATTTTCGCTCATCTTTTGCTTGGCTTCATCCGTAAAAAGTGAATAAGCAATATCTGGGCTAATCCAATAAAAATAAGATAGAAGACGGTCATCACTATTTAAATCTGCATAAGCAAACATCTTAGATATACGTCTAAACACTGGGTTACTCTTAGGCAATTTTCTTGTCGAGCTTTTTAGTATTGCACGTCCCCCTGATGGCAGCCATGACCAAAAGCGTTCTAGCTTTATAGCGTAGTGCCTACGATAACCACTAAAAACATCATCCCCACCAGCACCAGAAAAAAGAACTTTAATACCCTTTTTACGAGCCGCACGGGCAATCATTGCAACATTAATAGGTGCGGGATCCGCTTGAGGTTCATCTAGATGATAAATCATCCATGACAAGTATTTAATAATGTCTGGCTTTGCTTCTACGATATTTAGTGGAACATTAACATGACTTGCAGCAGCTTTTGCGTACGGCAGATCATCTGCAAACCCATCATTCTTGCTATTCCCCTCAGTAGAATCAATAGTAAAGCACTCAAGTTTATTACCGTAGATCTCGCTTGCCATAGCTACGATTAAACTGGAGTCTAATCCACCAGAAAGAAATGCACCCACGGCCACATCTGCAACAAGTTGGGCTCTTACGCTCTCCCTTAAACAACTTTCAAGCTCGTCAAAATGCTCCTGAGCACGACCAGAGCCAGGCAGGTAGCTTGGCCACTGACTATACATTACTTTTTCACTGATTTTCTTATCTTTGACTTTTAAGTAATGTCCTGGCTCTAATTTATGAATACCACTCAAAACTGTTTCAGGACCTGGACTCCAAAGAAACACAACAGATCGCAATAGTGCGTCATAGTTAAGCTCTAGAGATAAATCATGAGCTACAAGTAATGCCTTAATTTCACTTGCGAAATAAAACCCATTGCTACTCTCGGTATAATACAAAGGCTTAACTCCGAATGCATCCCGGGCAAGAATTAGCTCCCTTTTATCCATATCCCAAATTGCGAGTGCAAAAATACCTCTTAGTCTCTCAAAAGCTGCGACACCATACTCCAAATACATATTGATGATGACCTCTGCATCTCCTTGAGACGAAAACGAATAACCTACAGCTTTCAACTCACTTCGTAAGGCTTTGTAATTATATATTTCCCCATTGAAAACAATACAAGCCCTCTTTGTTACATCCCAAAGTGGCTGGTTACTGCTGGAGGAAATATCTAGAATACTTAAACGGGCATGCCCTATTGTAAGTTGTTCTATAGTAGTAAGCGCCACATGATCTGGGCCACGGTACTTAAGTCTTTCTAGCATTTGCTCGACCACTTGCTTCGAGTTACTAGATTCAGCACCAACTATTCCACACATGCTATTTCCTTATACTACTTTTTGGCTTTACTACACATCAGTCGCTACCTTTCTACTGATAAGCGCTTTCATTAAAGAAGCAGCTACTTGCCGAGTATTTTCTTGCTGTAAATAACCTTTTTGAAAACACTTTCCGGGTAAACACCCTTCCAAAGCATAACAAATAAGATCTCTATTGTCGCTTTCATTTTTACAGCCCGTAACAAAGTTCCCAGTCTGCAATGCAACAACTAAGTCATCAATACTTTCATACTTATTCATATACTTTTCTACGAAGAAAAAAGGGTCTCCTAATAAAAAGGCTGGCTTCCCCTGAAGGGCAGCTTGAAAACAAACTGTTCCAGTCCATGAAATAACAGCTGCTGCATCTTTGAGTAACCTGTTTGAGTCGATAGAAGAGGAAAGTAATTTTACTGAAGGATGCGACTTTAACAACTCATAAAACTTTCTATTTCTAGTAAAAATCGCACCAGGGTGCTCTTTTACAATGATTAAATCAAAAGTGCCTGAGGCTTCAATTTTAGATATTAGCAAATTGAGCGCTGTTCCATAGTCAGCCAGGTCTAAAGACTTTGTCCAATAATCAACTGTAGCTTCGGGATAGAAATGAAGTGGTATATAGCAAAATTTCATTTTTTTAAGATTATCTTCTGAAAGCACATCAAAATTCGTATAGTAATTCGATAGCTTATATACATCCGAACAACATTCTTCTAACACAGTTCTGTAATCATAGTTATGTCTATCAGTCATTTGTTTGCACATCAAAACCATTTTTTTTATTTTCACGATGAGCCAGCGCCTTATAAACACATATTGTGTGTTTTTGGCCCATAAAAAATTTGGCTTATAGTCCAAGCGTAATAAGTCTTCATATACCCTCGCCACTTGGCTAGCACTCACAGTTTGTTCTTTAAAATACTCACCGCAAGCAGATAGTCTAAAATATCCATTTATAAAACACCCTGTCATTCCTATAAAAGGTATTCCCTTTTGACGTGCTATCCTTTCTAATAGATCAATAATATAGCTATCTACAGTAATTGAGAAAATAAAGTCTGGTTTCTCAAGGTCTAAAACCATTTTCCAAATTGAAGCATATTGATTCACCTCAAAAACAGCTTCACGCTCCTCTATATTCCTAAGTAACCTGCACCTCTTAATTATGCCTTTGTAATCTATCCCCTCTCTTTGAATAAAGTAAGACTTATCATGGGTTCGATACTTAGATAACCAAGTACTTCCAGACAACTTATGCTCTGAGAAATATTTGATTGAATGATTTGTGTTATTAAGCTTTCCTAACTCTTGAAAAATCTCATCAAACCATACATTTAGGCCAGGCCTTGTGTAAGAAACTACTTTCACAACATCTCCTTATCAAGCTCAAACATCTTAATATTATGGTAACGCATTAAGTTCTCGCAATTTTCAGGTTCGGCCTATATTTATTCATGTAAATACTAATACCAAAGAAAATCCACACAAAAGGATCTGAAAAGAAGTTGGCACCAGAAAAGGACGACAAAAAATAAAGCAAGAAGGCCTGGCAGTAGAAATTACCGATGTGCCTTATACACAAAAAAATATGTGAGCACATCCTAATATATAAAGGAATAGAAAATAGCAATCCACCTAACACCGTGTATGCTAACGGAGTAAAGTGACTATAATGCACAATCCAAGGCTCTCCACTCTGCATGCCAGCTACGTAGGTGAATCCGGCCCCTCGCCCTATGAACCAAAATATTTCAGGGAGCTCATTAAGGGTTGATAGACCTGCTTTTATATCGTCTAAGCGACCACTAGAGAATCGATTAATATCCATGGATGAAGCAACACTAAACCGCCTGAGCAAAGTAATATTCTCCATATTTACCCAAATACAACCCAATAAGATAATAAAACAAAAGAAGGCAAGCTTATGCTTCATGCTTACCCTTGCTAACTGCAAAAAATACATAATCATAACAATAACTTCACTTAATATAGTAACCCTTTTTCCAGTTAGAAAAGAAACGACAAAGAAAAGCAGAGCCCACTTATATTTCGAGTGACTTAGTGAGTAAAAAAGTGGTATAGCTATTAAGGAACTGACACCAAAATAAGGGATGAACCCCATCACATGCAGTGAGTAATATATTGTAATTAGTACAGACAACATAAAGCCTGCACTTATAAGCTTTCTACTCGATAAATCTACTATCGACAGCTTATATTTTGCCACATAAAAACCAAACGAACTTCCAAGCACTGGTAGAACAAACACCAGTACATGTGCAAAAAAAGCTTTCGATAGTGTATTTTGTGTGACACCATACACAGTTATAAACATGCCGTAGAAAATCAAGTACTTTATAAGCCAATCATCTAAAATAAATCTACTAGAGACAAACCAAACGAGAATGAGAAATTCTGTTGAAAAGTATATAATTTTAGGTAGATGTCCTGCGCTCTTCAAATGAAAAACCCATGAAGCTATCGAAGTACATGGGGCAATGATTATGAGCATTAAAAATAGAAAAGCTATACTATGCTCAGCGCCACGCTTTAAGCTAAACATTCGTTGAGATCTCCCTGCTTAAATAACAAATCCTGCTGTAAACTCACAAGCCAGAATTCACTTAAATAAGCACTTAATAGCTGAGATTTAGTAGGATAGTTCCTCAAATCTTCAAAATAACTATTATGTGACTTACCAAGGGCGCCCATAAGCCCCCTCCCAAAGCCAGTATCTCGAATTAAGCGTTCACACCACTCTGCGTATGAAAGCAAAGCTTTATGAGAAGGGCCCTTATTACACCTTGTGAGCATATCATACCCTGGAAAAAGCTCTTTTATATACTTATAAATAAAGTATTTCGGGTGTATAACACTCCTCAAGTCTCGTCTCACTTTATAATAAAAAGGTATAACTTCATCGGAGGAATACGGAAGAGCACATGAAACATCATGCAATTTACTTGCGGCATAAACTACACTTGATGCACCTGACCGAGTATAATTGTGAACTTTGTAATCAAGCAACTGCCTAAATAACTCGCCCGGCTCATGTATTTCTTCGGATATACTAACTTGTTGTCTTGGAAGAAAAATCAATCCTTCTGGAGACCGCTTAACTCCCTCAAGCACTTCATCTAAGCTTTTTGGCTGCCTATAGCTCTCTCTTTTTTGCAGACTATAAAGGAACGCTATTAATGCCCCAGAAGCATTTGCTAAAAGCTTTTTGAATGGCCTAGGGTGCCTCAAAAAAACATTATTTAAATATAAATCTGATAATAGGAATCTACCTAATATATCTATGAGGCCTTGTCGATTTAAAGCAAAAGGGTGAGTAAAGCCAAAATTGTATAAATTATCTGCATTTTGCCCACAAAAAACCATGCTCTCTTTACCCTTATCAACCGCCTCAAACAAATTATCAAAAGGAATACATAAATGTGACGCTGTAGGCATAATACGAACATATTGTCGCAGTATAGGAAGCTCATAGTCGTTAATATTTGATGAAATTACTTTGTGCTCTATGCCCAAGTAGTCAGCAATCCTGGTAGCTCTATCAAGGTCACCCGCACCAATTTGATGTAACGGTTCCGGCCTAAACGTATACAGTACTTGGGAGAGCTCCAACTTTTGAAGAACTAAAGAAATTAAAAGAGAATCGGCCCCTCCACTAAATAATACAATGTTATGTTTCGACGCTTGATTTGCAATAGCTGTATCAAGGCGCGTTTTAAACTCTTCATAAGAGCCCTTCATATTCCCTTCATCGACACCGATAGCTCTGCACTTTGGTGATTTGCTAACTAAATTTCCTTTTTCAAACCTTAGGCGCTGATTTGGAAAAAACCTTTTTATTTCTTCCAGTATTGTTTCACCTGTAGGCATAGAGCCTTTCTTAATAAAATCAAGTTTATTACTGGCCCCCACATATCTTGCTGTACATTGAGACTCTTTAGCCAGAGCCAAAAAACTATTTGATATCATCAAAAAACCTTTAACTGTCGACCAATACAGCTCCTCTTTGAACCCAATAGGAAAAAAAATCGAGACTAGCTTCTTATCCTTATAAGAAAAGACATTTCTTAGATAAGTAAGATCCATATTATCATCTTGCACTAAAGAAAAGTCATCATCTTCGTCTACTTGAAACTTTGAATGGATATAACCTTGCTCATCAACTTTAATAAGAAACATTTGCAAATACTCCATCTGCATTACGACTCCAAAAGAATCCTGTGTTCCGGCACATTTTTAAAAGCACTCTTTCTAGCTTTGTAAAAAGACGCCGAAAAAGCCACTCCTCTAACAGTAGCAAAAGCAACTATTAAACTTTCAATTGTAGGAGAAAGCCATACAGCGCAAAGATTAATGACGACAGAACTGCAAACAACTAGTACGCTGATACCCAAATATTCTTTGGACTTCCCAACGATTATAAAATAATTATCTATTTGACTAAAAAACAACAAGAAAAGGCCAATATAATATATGGGAACAACACTATAGCTATCCATATACTGTGGGAAATATAGTCTTATACTAAACATATACATTAGACAAAGACAGGTGCACAGCATTAAGACTAATACAATATGTTTAATGAAAAAAGCCGTCATTTCCTCAAAAAGCAAACGCCTATCTCTATGTTTAGAAAAAGTCTTCATCCATTCAGGCATTATACTTTGGGCAATCATATTAATTAATGTCAGTATGATATTATAGTTAACAGACACGAAAGCAAAAACGCCATAAACGTGCGCTGAGGTAAAAATTAGCAATATAAAATCAGAAGTATTTTTACTCCCCATTCTTAATAAGTAACTAACAGATAAAGGCCAACCCATTTTCAAATGAATGAGAAGTAAGGCTGGCTTAAACTTTGCTATATGAAACTTAAACAACCCACAGCATAAGGGCAAGGTCACTAAGTAACTTAAAATCTCCATCAGAGGTAAAATATTGTGATGCTCCTTAAGTAGCATGCCACCAAAAATGCACACAATAATATTTCGAAGCACAAGAGTAGCCGAGAAAGCAACTATTTTGCCTTCAGCTCGAACCCTTGCTAATAAAGCATTAGAAAGCAATTGTATCCAGGCACATCCCCCTGACCATATTGCAATATCGGCTTGATACTTTCCATGTAAGCTGATGAGTATCCACAGTATCATTGAAACAACAAAAAATACCGGCAATAACAAAACGATGAGAGAAACCACACTTGTAAAGCTCGAAGCCAACAAATTATTGTTGTGGCGAGCTATGGCCCTAGAGCAACACCTCATCATGCACACATCAGCGCCAAAACCAGATAAAAAAAGTATAAGTGTTGATAGCAATAAAAAAATAGAATAGCCGCCAAACTCTTCAGGAGATAAAATCGACCCAAACAGAATTACCTTGCCCAAAGCAAGCAAGGAAGAAAAACTCATAAGCAGGGTATAAAGCCCCAAGCGAATGCTCATTGCAACTGCCTAGTAGTCACTTAGTAAACCTCTACAGTTCATATGATAGTTCTTTGTTTTTTACATAATTAAATACAAGCTGAGCCATCATCAAGTCATCATAATCGTCTATGTCCAACGCGGACGTCCACTGCATTGGGTAGAAGATAGAGTCTTCTGTTCTGAAGTCTTTGTTGGTTTCTAGCACATCATTGCTTGCTATCCATATAGCGCCAGTTGGACAGTATAGCGGGGGTAGATCTTGCGAGCGTTTACCAAAAGCCTCTTCAAAGAGTCTATTTGCACGCCCAGCTTTGTCTAAAGTAAATGCCCACCAGGGATTCATCCAACCAAACTTGAAGCAACTTATTTGAGAGACTGCACGCCTCTCTACAAAATTATTAACAGCAAGAGTAATATCCTGAGCAGTTCTTAAGGGACAATTAGCCATGAGCTGTACCACAACATCATACTCATTTAAAAGTTCTTCTTTAAGTTGTTTCAGTGTACCTATGGTCGCCAAGCTAACAGGGGAGTGATCATCTGAAAAATGCTTTCTCAGGAAGGGTACAAAAGCACCATAAGCCCTTGATACTGCTGCTATCTCACTATCATCCGTACTTACAACAACATCATCAAATAAATTGGAACTAAGTGCAGCCTCAATTGTCCAAGCAATCATAGGTTTTCCATGAAAATCTATAATGTTTTTTTTCTTTATACGCTTGGACCCCCCTCTAGCTGGGATTACAGCAATACGCTTACACATAACATATCCTTTGCTTAATTAATCTATGCTTGGCTAATAAGATCCCAGTCTACTCGAGTGCCACGACTTACATCCATTACCACTTTCTTTCCTAAAACTCTGTCAAGGTATTTAACTGGCAAACCAAAGCCTGGCCTAATTGCTCTTACAGCTTCACTTGTTAAAATATCACCTTTTTTTAAGTCTTTGCACACATAGAGTGTTCTCCTAAACACTCTAGAGCCAACTTCTTCGTCTGTTGGACCCAATTGTACTTTCCCCAAGCTCTCCCAAGCTGTTTTTGTTTCTTGTACAAGTTGTTTTAACTCGTGTGGCTCAAGTGAAAAGGCCGCATCGACGCCTCCTTCATCTCGGCTTAATGTAACATGCTTCTCAATCACAGAAGCACCCAACGCAACACTTGCTACTGCGGCACCGATACCAAGGGTATGGTCTGAAAGCCCAACCTCACAGCCAAACAAAGCTTTCATATGAGGAATCGTCAGTAAATTAGATGCTGATGGGCTTGCTGGATAGTTACTTGTGCACTTTAACAAAATAAGGTTCTCACAGCCTGCGCCTCGTGCCGCTTGCACTGCCTCATCAACTTCAGCAACACTAGCCATGCCAGTAGAAATAATCATTGGCTTGCCAGTATTTGCCACCTTTTTGATCAGCTCCAAATCCGTATTTTCAAAAGATGCGACTTTGTAAGCTGGTACATCTAACTCTTCAAGAAAATCAACAGCAGAAGCATCAAATGGTGTACTAAATGCTATTAAGCCCCGCTTTTTTGCATGTGAGAAAATTGCTTCATGCCACTCCCATGGTGTGTGAGCCATTTGGTAAAGATCGTAGAGAGAATTTCCGTGCCAAGGGCTGCTTGGATTATCAATAAAGAATTCGCCTTTATCCAGATTAAGTGTCATGGTATCTGCGGTATAGGTTTGAAGTTTTAAAGCATGAGCGCCACTATCGGCAATAGCATCTACTATTCTTATGGCTCTTTCCAGTGACTGGTTATGGTTACCTGACATTTCCGCAATGATGAAAGGGGCAAAATCAGAACCAATCTCTTTGTCACCAATAAAAATACTCATACTTCCCTCCTGAAATCATTCAAAATCTATAATATTCATCACATCTGGCTTGCTAGCACTTTTTGAGCTTTCGACCTAAATATGAAGCAATCTACCCCGGGTTGTCCTGATGGCTCCATTTGCTTAAAGCCCACTTTTTTAAATAGTTTTAGACTAGGTGTGTTGATCTTACGTACTTCAGCAATAAAGACTATTTCGGGCTCTACTTCTTGTAGTTTTTTCATGGCATTAGATAACATTATTTGACCAAGGCCTTTACCTCTCATGGTTGCATCCATACTAATACCGACTACGGCTGTGGCCCTCTTCTCATCTAGCTGAAATCGAGCCAAACCTATAGGTTCACTTTTAGAGTTCTCAGCGATATACATATAGCTTCTTTTATCGCTCAACTTTTCCTTAAGCCAAATATCATGCTGCTGTTCAGTGATAATTTCTTGCTGAAGACTTTGCTCTCGCACAGTACTTTCATTAGCCCAACGCAGCAATAGACTCCTATCCTCAGCTTCTACTTTACGTAAACTCACGGTATGTCTATTAAGTAAGGCCTCTACGACTCTCACCGCGCCACACCCGTCAACTAACTTACGTGATCGCACTATCATTTCTTCGAGTAGAGAGGCGTTAGTAATAAGGCGATATATCTCTTCTCGCCAAGCATCTTCAGCTTTACTTTTTCCATCAAAAACCGAAATCTGATATTGCTCTTTTGCAAGTAATACGTTAAACAAGTATTGATTTTCTGCAATACACACAGAAATGGCAGGTTTCTCTAAACATATTCTTTCCCAAGTTGTCGCTCCCCCTGCACTGATGACTAAGTCCGACCGCAAAATTAACGCGGCTAGCGTCGGCAGGTTCTGATGTACAACGACTCGGCCTCTCTTAAGAGCCAATTGCTGAACTTTGTCCGACCATCTGTAATTTGTCCCTAAGACAACATCTACTGTAAGATGATCCAAGCTCGGGTGGGATAGCGCCTTTAAAATCTTTAAAGAGCTATTATCCTCATCTGTATTTCCCATAAATACAAGCACTCTAGATACAGCGCCATTGTTATGAGGAAGCATTTTTTTCAGTAATGCATATTCATGCTGTAATAAAGCATATTCTGGCCCCAATAATAACCGTGTCTTTTGTGAGACAAAACCAATATATCGCTCACTTCCCTGGTCGCCAAAATAGTTTTGATCTAGAAGTAATTCACAATTATGTGATCGATTGGCCAAATCATCTATCACCATGATTTTTTTAGTCAATGGTTTTAAAATATTTTCCCAAGCCTGGTCAAGTGCATAGTGGTCTATAACAATCCAATCAAAGCGCTTGCCTCGCAAAGCCTGGATGGTCTCTTTGGCATCCTGCTCCTGACTAACACCAAGCCAGGCGGAATAGTCTGCACCCTCTGTAGGCTTTGACATTGGCTCTGGCAACCTATGCACAACAAAGCCTGCGGCATCTATTTTACCAATCAAGTTACCTTCTAATACCCGGCAAACAAAAGCAACTCTTGCCCCTTCCCTTCTAAGTTCATTTGCCAAAGTTAAACATCTTACGACATGGCCGCTACCGATCTGCACACTACTATCTACTCTAAATAAGATATTCACCATGCTGCCCAGCCACCATCAACAATTAAGTTATGCCCCGTCATTCCAGCTGCGTCTTTAGAAGACAAAAATTTGATTGCACCAAATACATCCTCATCTAAAAGCATTTGACCCGAAGGGCATAAACTTGCATATCTCTGTTTAAAGCCTTCATCTACCCGACCTGAGACGCCTCCATAAGACACTGCATTTACCGTAATTTTAGGTGCAAGACGTACAGCAAGTTCTTTGGTTAAATGAATAAGAGCTGCTTTTGCCACACCGTAATTTATTGGGGATTGCTTGGCGTCTTCGTATAGAGCCAAATTTGGTGCGACCACCCCATATATAGATGCAACATTGATGACTTTTTTCAGTTTTGCCCCTGACTGCAAAGCAAGCTGTGTTGTAAATTCATAAGGCACAACCACATCAAGTAAAAACTCTCCCATCCACTGAGTACGACTCATGTGTCCATTTTCGTCAGGTTTTAAATATTCAATATTTCTTGCATTATTGATTAAAACTTCAGGAAACACTTCCTGCCTCGCAAGCTCAGCGCAAAGTTCAAGTGCTGAGTGCTCAGAGGTTAAGTCCATTGGCAGCAATAATACCTCTGAGGCACCCGCTTCAAATAGCTTATTTTGTAGTACTTTGGCCTTATCAGGCGTGCGTACGGGTAATACAAGACGAGCACCTTGACTTGCAAATCCTAAAGCTAACTGAGAACCGAGCTTACCCGTTGCACCCGTGATTAAAATTGTTCGCTCATCCATCATTCACTTTAAACCCTGCTCAATGATATAAACTATATTCCTTAAGTATTCATGAGAAATCATCTGACACTTAGCGCTGGCACTTTCAACAAAGACTTCTAGTGCTTTCTTGAATGCAAAAAAAGTATCCCTAAAAACTAAAGAGCACGTACCCTTTGTACCATACAGCTGTATTGTAATGGGAACACTCAAGGCCCCAAGTGTTGAGAGCTTGATAATAATCTTATCCCACGCCACCGTAACAACTTTCTTATCTTCGGTGCCCGCTGAGGTCACGACTGGGTATTCTTTTGGATAACCTATTAAATTAAAAATAGGATCTAAAAGGTGAATACCATACTTCTCCCAATCCTTGCTAATCACAGCATCAATGTATTGAATCTCCCCAAGCTGAGCAAGCTCTTGCTGCGAGATATTCAACTCTTTTGCATAACGAAGAGCTGAGCAAGAAAAAATTTGACCCTCATATTGCTCTGCTGCAAACAGCCGCTCTAAATCATTTAGACTATTAGCGATTGGTTTATCTATATAGATAGGTAGGCCAGCTTTAAGGAAAGGAAGACTCATCTCAACGTGTGACGCGGGGTCATCCCGAGCAAGCAAGATAGCATCAACTTGCCCAATCATATCCTCGTAGTTATTGACGATAGTTTTTATATTTGCAGCACGGGCTACACCTCTAGATACTTCAATATCTTGTGTCCAAATATGTGTAACTTCTGCATATGGAATACAAGCTTCAGGAAAGTCTTGCCGACTTAAGTATTCTGGAATAACTGGAAACGGGCACTTATCCATATACGTTGCATCATAACCATTAAAGATGGCAGACCAGGAGTAAGGATGTCCATTTCCCGGGCTTAGTCCAAGTATACCCAAACGAAGTGTGTTTCCAATCACTGCCAACACCTCGGATCGATAACAGACCTATCACTACACATCATCGATTGATAATCGACACACGCTTTGATGTCATGCTGATATGCAGACACGCACTCTCGTAACTGTTGCTCAGACAATACCCCAACGATTACCTTATCTATGGCAGCATGCTTCTTTAGAAAGTCTAATGCAACTGCCATTTTGGATGTATTGAGTGAGTTTGCAACTTCATCAAGGATAGTAAGTTGCTTATCGATGGCACTGAATCTCTCTGGCAAGCGGGCCTTGTCTTCAAGCAACACCCCTTGCAAAAAAGCTGAGCGAACATGTACTTCAACATTCTTAGCATGTAACAATCGAAAAAGCCCTGAGCTTTCGGCACGCTGATCTAGTAAATTGAACGGTATTTGAACTATATCAATCGGGTAGCGACTAATGATCTCTTCAACGACCCCAGGTGAGTATGCAGAAACACCAATTTTACAAACAAGCCCTTCTTGTTTAACTCGTGCTAAAGCATGATAAACCTCGTCACTTTCAGATTGCAGAAGATCGTTCGCATCATGCAATAACAGTGCATAAATCGTTTTTACTCTAAGTTTTTGTATCGAATCGTTAAAGCCTTCTTGTATTTGTATGTTTAAGGGCTGCTTTACGTTTCTAAAGTCAAGTTTCGGAAGCTTTGTGATGTATTGAAACCGACCATGTCCACCCAAAGCATCACCGAGTACGGCTTCAGAACAACCATAAGCTTTGGCTGTATCTAGCATATCGATATTTGTTGCACTGGCATAGTCTAATACTGCTTTTACTTCACTTGCATGCGGTTGCCCTGATTGGTTTGTGACACCGTAGTCCATACCAAACTGAGCCGTACCCAATGCTAATTTCATTCTGCCATCCCGGTTATTTCACTCTTAGCATATTGATTGATGACACATGATACCTGCCGCATAACTTCGAGCTGTTCTGAGTCCGTCATAGTTGGAAACATCGGAATGCTAATGGCTTCTTCATAGTATTTTTCAGCAACTGGGTAGTCTCCTTTGGCAAAGCCAAGCCTTTTATAGTATGGCTGCAAGTGCACCGGGATATAATGTAGGTTGACGCCAATACCCAAATCTCGAAGGCTTTTGAATGCGGCTAAATGAATTCCTGAAGACACTCGAATCACATACAAATGATAAGCAGAAATTACATCTTTACTTACTTGCTGCACAGTAATGGGTAAAGTTGAGAAGCTCTCATTATACCTATGTGCAAGCTGGTTTCTGAGCTCAATATATTGACTAAGAGATTTGAGTTGACTAACGCCAAGTGCTGCCTGCATATCTGTCATACGATAATTAAACCCAAGTTCTAACTGCTGATAGTACCAGGGACCATCAGGCTTGTGCGTCATCTCGGATTCATCTCTTGTAATACCGTGACTCCTCAGACGCCGCATTTTATCAGCAAGTTTAGAATCATTTGTTACAGCAGCACCGCCCTCACCTGTGGTTACAATTTTAACTGGATGAAAACTAAAAATCGTAATATCACTGTATCTACAAGAACCTACAGGTTGACCCTGGTAAGAACCACCAATGGCATGCGATGCATCTTCAATGATACAAAACCCATACAGTTTTGATAGTTTGTGAATCTGTGTCATATCACAAGAGTGACCAGCAAAGTGAACTGGAATAACGACCTTTGGTAACGTGTTTGTTTTCTTTGCTGATATTAGTTTTTCTTCTAGCTTTTCTACTGAGAGATTAAATGTAGTCTCATCAATATCAACAAAATCAACAGTTGCACCGCAATATAGAGCACAGTTGGCTGATGCTACAAAAGTGTTTGGAGATGTCCAAAGTCTATCTCCAGGCCCCAAGTCCAAAGCCAAGCAAGCCAAGTGCAGTGCACTGGTTGCAGAGTTCACTGCAACAGCGTAGTTCGAATTGACAGCAGCTGCTATCCCAGACTCAAAGCTTGGCACCATTGGGCCTTGTGTTAGCCAGTCTGAGCGCAGTACCTCAGTAACGGCCTCGATGTCATTAGGGTTTATGTCTTGCTTTCCATAAGGAATCATTTAATACCCTGCTACTTGATTCATTGCTACAATTTCTTCGATATTCAAGAAGTGCTCATTAGAACCCGAGTTATATTCAAAGCCTTGTTCAACAGGACTGCTGATCTCATCAAGCTTATTGGTTGAGAAATCATTTTCCTTATCGGTAAACATGATGGTAGGTTTAATGACAAAGTGATCTCTAAACTCTAAAGTTAAATGAGAATCATCTGTTGGACACATCACTTCATGCAGCTTCTCTCCCGGACGTATGCCTATAACTTCTTGTGTTAAATCAGGCGCCATCGCTCGAGCTAAGTCTGTGATACGCACGGAAGGAATTTTAGGCACAAATATCTCTCCCCCATGCATTCTTGCAAAGTTTTTTAATACAAACTGCACACCATCTTCGAGTGTAATCCAAAAGCGCGTCATTTTTTCATCAGTGATTGGTAATGAACTTGCACCTGAGCGAATAAGCTTCGTAAAGAACGGAACCACCGAGCCTCTTGAGCCAACAACATTGCCATAGCGCACAACTGAAAATCTGGTGCGATGTCCCCCTGCTATATTATTGGCAGCGATAAACAATTTATCTGACGCAAGCTTTGTCGCACCATATAAATTGATTGGATTTGCCGCTTTGTCTGTCGAGAGGGCAATCACTTTATCTACTTCTGCTTCTATTGCTGCTTCAATTACGTTTTCAGCACCATGCACATTGGTTTTGATACATTCTATTGGGTTGTATTCTGCAGCAGGCACCTGTTTTAAAGCTGCTGCATGGATGACATAATCTACTCCTCGCATTGCTCTTAATAGCCGACTCTTATCACGTACGTCCCCAATAAAATATCTCATGCAAGGATACTCTGTACTCGGAAACTTCTGACTCATTTCATATTGCTTAAGTTCATCACGTGAATAGACTATCAACCGCCTTGGCTCATACTCTCTCAAAATTGCGCTTATATATTGCAAACCGAAAGAGCCACTGCCACCTGTAAT
>Ga0115012_10000233_pt1 | contig 32407 bp, 29 predicted proteins | sample TroAtlMetagenome_FD_88706 | JGI IMG/M metagenome (GOLD analysis project Ga0115012, IMG submission 88706) | Marine eukaryotic phytoplankton communities from Atlantic Ocean - Tropical Atlantic ANT10 Metagenome | ecosystem: Environmental > Aquatic > Marine > Oceanic | place: Tropical Atlantic...
TAATCGCAGTTGCATCTTTATTAATTTTTTTTAATCTTGCAAAGGTAAGAGCCTCTGAAAAACAAAGAAATAGAGAAAATAAGATAGACTGGTCTATAAGCAGATATCATAATTTTTATAAGGGTTTTTTAGTTCTGGTTGTTGTGGTTTTATTATCTGCTTTGATAATTAGTATCTTTATATAATTTGAAGGTTAAAATATCAGATTAAAGGAACATTATGAATTTAAAAAAAATCAATCTAAGTAAATATTTTATAAGCCTAGCTTTTTTATTCCCATTAATAATTGTTAATGCAGATAATCATGCTCCTATAATACAACCTGGAGCGCCTGGGAATCCTTCAAAAATTCTTGATGCTAAAGAAGCAACAAATATATCTAATACATCATATATAAAAGCTGATGTTAAATTTCTTCAAGGAATGATTGTTCATCATGAGCAAGCAATTCTTATGTCTAATATGGCAGGCGAAAGAACAAATAATAAAACGATACTTGATCTTGCTAAAAGAATTGACGTTTCTCAAGCTGATGAAATTAATTTTATGGAAAGCTGGTTAAAACAAAGAAATGAATATGCTGATAATTCTCATGAAAATCATCATATGCATAGAAAACATCATATACATGCAAGTCATAATATGCATTTAGATATGGCTGGTATGGCTTCACCTAAGCAACTAGATGATTTAAAAAAATCAAGCAGTACAGATTTTGATAGATTATTCCTTCAGCTAATGATTACTCATCACGATGGCGCATTAGAAATGGTTGAAGAATTAAAAAAATATCCAGGAAATGCATATGACCCTATTTTAAATGAATTCGTAGCAGACCTTGTGAATGATCAAGGCGTTGAAATAGAGAGAATGAATACTATTTTGGTTGATCTTTCAGATGATCCAAGATCTGGACTAGCACCTGGTTTGTATATTGCTGATGAAGCTATATTGAATATGGAATTAATAGCCTCACTTAAAAAGCCAACTGGTTTCTTTGATCCTAACAATCCTGAAGCAAAAGGATCAGAAGACTTAACAGAGGACAATGAAAATAAAACTACTGCAGAGGTTTCAAGATCTCTTCGATCACCAATGCTTTCTTTTGCAAACACCGATATGGCATTCAAAGATAATATTCTTGTTGCAGGAAGTTATCATGGCTTTAATATTTATGAACTAAAACCCAATGGGATTCCAAGCCTTGTTTCTTCCGTTGTATGTCCAGGAGGTCAAGGAGATGTATCAATAGTTGATGATTTGCTTATTATGTCTGTTGAGGAAAATAGAAGCAGAATTGATTGTGGTTTAGAGGGAGTTAACAGAGATTCAAGCCCTGACAGATTTAGAGGTATAAGAATCTTTGATATTTCAGATTTAAATAAGCCTAGACAAGTTGGAGCTGTTCAAACATGTAGAGGATCACATACACATTCAGTAGTTTCTAGTTCAGATGAAAAAATTATTGTATATAACTCAGGCACTGGTCGTGTTAGAGATAATGAAGAATTGTCTGAATGTTTTGGCTGGGATGGCGGAGGAACATCATATTTTACGATTGATGTAATAGAAATACCTGTGAATAATCCATCAGAATCAAAGATTGTTAAAAGTCCAGCTGTCTTTATGGATATAGAAACAGGGAGAGTTGCTGGTTTATGGCGTGGTGGAGACCATGGAGATGATACTCAAGAAACCTCACCAACTGATCAATGTCATGATATAACTGTGTTTCCTTCCGCAAATATTGCAGCAGGAGCATGTTCAGGTAATGGAATTTTATTTGATATAACAGATCCATATAATCCTAAAAGATTGGATGTTGTTTCAGATGTTGGTTTCGCTTACTGGCACTCAGCTACTTTTAACAATGATGGTACTAAAGTAATTTTTACAGATGAATGGGGTGGCGGAGGCCGAGCAAGATGTCGCGCATGGGATCCTTTAGATTGGGGTGCTGATGCTATATATGACATTGTTGATAATAAACTAGAATTTAAAAGCCACTATAAAATGCCTGCTCCTCAATTAGAAACTGAAAACTGTGTTGCTCATAATGGATCAATTATTCCTATTCCAAATAGAGATATATTTGTTCAAGCTTGGTATCAGGGTGGTATTTCTATTATGGATTTTACAGACTCTTCTAATCCAAAAGAAATTGCTTATTTTGATAGAGGTCCAATACTAGAAGATTTATTAATCACTGGTGGTTATTGGTCAACATATTTTTATGAGGGTTTTATTTATGGAACTGAAATTACTAGAGGTCTTGATGTTTTTAAATTAATTCCTAGTGAATATATCAGCAAAAATGAAATAGAAGCGGCGGCACAAGCTTTTCCTGTAACTGGTGGAAAGGTCTTTAATCCGCAACAACAACTTCCAATGTCGTGGCCTAATTCTTTTCTTGAATAAGCTATAAATAAATATGTTAATAGCTTTTGATTTTGGTATAACTAATACAGACGTAGTAATAAACAAGGCTGATAATAATAAATTTTTTACATTTCCTACTGAGGCTATAAACGAAAAATTTATAACTCATATTTTAGATTCAATTAAATTAGATTCAAGTGCAATCTCAAAAATAGCTGTAACTGGGGGTAAATCTAATGATTTAAAAGATAGTTATAAAGGTGTACCTATTACCAAAATTAATGAAGTAGATGCTATTGGACATGGCGCAATTGCTTTATATGAGATTGGTGATAATCCTTTTGTAGCTATAAGTGCTGGAACTGGAACTGCGTGTGTATATCACAATGAAGGTAATTTTAATTATTTAGGCGGTATATCTCTAGGAGGGGGAACACTTCAAGGATTAACAAAACATTTAATTAATATTAAAAATCCAAATGATATAGAGAAATTGGCAAAAAAAGGAGATAGAAAAAAATTAGATTTCCTATTAGGTGATGTTGTGCATGAGATTGGTTCTTTATATCCAGAAATAACTGCTTCAAATTTTGCAAAAGCAAAAGATTATAAGAATTTATCACCCAATGACGTTGCAGCCTCAATTTCGAATATGGTAGGTGAAGTTATTGGGACAATATCTTATCTTAATGCAATAATCTGTAATGAAAATAAAGTCTATTTCCTTGGAAGAGTTTCATTAAATGATGTAATAAAATCTGGTATAGAGGATAGGCTTAAGCTTGCGAAAATAAACGGTCTATTTAAAGAAAATAGAGAATATGGTAATGTACTCGGAGCATTAAATTGCATACAAACAAAATAAGTAAATTTTTTATATAATCCTAAGAATATGGAAGTAGTTACCGATAAATCGATCATCATTACTCTTGCGATACCAGTATTTTTTTTACTGATAATAGTTGAATACATTTATGGAAGGTTTGTTGGTAAAAATACTTATCGTCTCAATGATACTGTGACTAGCATTACCATAGGTATGATAAGTAGGTTTCCAACTATGTTAAACCTTGGTGCGCAAAGTGTAATTTTTTTATTTATAAGCAATTATTTAACCAAGAATGGTTTAGCATTACTTTCTGTCAAAAACCCATTTACTTGGATAATTGCGTTTCTATTATACGATTTATCCTATTATTGGATGCATAGGATGCATCATGAAATAAAAATATTATGGGCAACACACAGCGTTCATCATCATGGTGAAGACTACAATCTTGCTACTGCGCTAAGACAAACTAGCACTGGTTGGTTATGGAAATGGATTTTTTATATGCCAATGATTCTTCTGGGAGTTCCAGTTGAAGTTTTTATAGCTGTTGCTGGTGTAAATCTAGTATATCAATTCTGGGTTCATACCGAACATATAGGCAATCTAGGTTTTTTAGAAAAGATATTTATTACGCCGATGAATCATCGAATACATCATGCTAAAAATAAAGAATATATCGATGCTAATTATGGTGGTGTATTTATAATCTGGGATAGAATGTTTGGAACATATACACCTCAAAGATCTGATTTGCAGCCTGTATATGGAACAGCAACTCCTTTAAACAGCTGGAATCCTATGTGGGCAAATTTCCAGGTTCTTTCAATCATGGTTAAAGATACGATTAAAACCAAATCATGGAAAGATAAAATAAAGGTTTGGTTCTCTCAAACATATTGGAGGCCTGAGGATTGTATTGAAGAGAAAGATCCTAACGATTTTTACAAGAAATTTAACCCGGAAATTGGCTCAGATGTAAAGATATTTGGCTTCCTGCAAATGTTATTTACAATTGCTGTATCAGGATGTGTACTTTATTTTGTTGATTTACATGAGTATTCTGAGATCGCAATTTTTGGTTTCATTATAATTATGATATCAACACTCACTGCTTATTTAATGCAAGCAAAAACATTAGCCTATCGATTGCTAATGTTTTTCTCTTTCTTTGCTATCTTTGGAATATATTATTTTGATTTTCTTAATATAGAGCTTGTTTCAACTAAATTACTGCTGGCACAATTATATATGAACATAATTGCAGTAATTTCCAAGTATTTTATTCAATCAATACAAAATACAAAAATGTTAGGAACTAAATAGATTACTGGATATCAAATCTATCAGCATTCATAACTTTATTCCAAGCATTAACGAAATCTTTTACAAACTTTTCACTTGAATCATCTTCAGCATAGACTTCTACAATAGCCCTTAATTGAGAGTTGGAACCAAATACTAAGTCTGATCTTGAAGCTGTTCTAATTTTTTCACCTGAGCTTCTATCAAATGCTTCATATGAGTTTCCTGTTCCATTTGGTTTCCATTGAACAGACATATCAAGTAAAGTTTTAAAATAGTCATTACTCAGTTTATTAGAATCCTCTGTAAATAATCCATACCCGTTTGAACTAATTCCAAGAGATCTCATTCCGCCAACTAAGACTGTCATTTCTGGCGCTGTAAGACCTAATAATTGTGCTTTATCAAGCATAATTTCTTCTGGAGGTGTATTAACACCCTTCGCATGAAAATTTCTAAATGCATCAGACTTTGATTCTAAAACTTCAAATGACTCAACATCTGTTTGATCTTGAGAAGCATCGCCTCTTCCTGGTGTGAATGGAACTTCAAATCCTGAAGCTATTTCAATACCAATATTTCCAGCTAAAACGATAATATCTGCAATCGAAGCTCCAGATTCATTTGAAATTTTCTGATATACATCAAGAACTTTATTAAGTTGGCTGGGATTGTTTACCTCCCAATCCTTTTGAGGAGCTAATCTAATTCTTGCTCCGTTTGCACCTCCACGCATATCTGAACTTCTAAAAGTTGATGCGCTTGCCCAAGCAGTTTCAACCATTTCTTGAATAGATAATCCTGAATCGGTAATTAATTGCTTTACTGCTTCTAAATTATATTCAGAATTACCTTTTGGAACTGGGTCTTGCCATATTAGCTCTTCCTCTGGTACCTCTGGCCCCATATATCTAGTTTTAGGTCCCATGTCTCTATGCAAAAGTTTAAACCAAGCTCTTGCAAAGGCATCTGCGAATTCATTAGGATTTTCATGGAATCGTTTTGAAATTTTGTTGTAACTAGGATCTTCTCTTAAAGCCATATCAGCAGTAGTCATCATTGTTGGAACTTTCTTTGATGAATCTTCAGCATCAGGAGCCATATCATCTTCTGTTTGACCAACTGCATGCCAAATATGAGCACCTGCAGGACTTTTAGTTAATTCCCATTCATATCCAAATAATAAATCAAAATATCCATTATCCCATTTGGTTGGATTTGCTGTCCAGGCGCCTTCGATACCACTAGTTATAGTATCGCTGCCAACTCCAGAAGCATATGTACTAGACCATCCAAAACCCATTTCTTCTAAGGGCGCTCCTTCAGGCTCAGACTGAACATGATCTTCTGCACCAGCGCCATGAGCCTTACCAAAAGTATGACCTCCTGCAACTAATGCTACAGTTTCTTCATCGTTCATTGCCATTCTCCCAAAAGTTTCTCTAATATCATGTGCGCTAGCTAAAGGATCGGGATTACCATCTGGTCCTTGAGGATTTACATATATAAGTCCCATTTGAACTGCTGCTAAAGGGTTATCTAATTCTCTTTCGCCTTTATATCTTTTATTGTCTAACCATTCTGACTCAAGACCCCAATGAATATCCTCTTCAGGGCCCCATATGTCTGGTCTTCCTCCACTATATCCAAATGTTGTTCCACCCATTGATTCAATAGCAACATTACCAGCAAGAATTAGTAAATCAGCCCAACTAATTTTTTTTCCATATTTTTGTTTTATCGGCCATAACAATCTTCTTGCTTTGTCTAGATTTCCGTTATCAGGCCAACTATTAAGAGGAGCAAAACGTTGAGCGCCAGTTCCACCACCACCCCTTCCATCTGTATTTCTATATGTTCCTGCAGCATGCCAAGTCATCCTAATAAAGAAAGGTCCATAATGACCATAATCCGCAGGCCACCAATCTTGAGAATCTGTCATTAGATTATTAAGATCTTCTTTTAAAGCATCGTAATCAATTTTTTTAAACTCTTCTCTGTAATCATAACCATCATCCATAGGATTAGATTTTGTATCATGTTGATGGAGAATGTTTAAATTTAATTGGTTAGGCCACCAATCTTTATTCGATGTTCCACTTGAATTATGAGTTGTCATAGCCCCATGCATTACTGGGCACTTCCCTTCATTTTTATCAGTCATTTTTGTTTAGGCTCCTTAATAAAATGTGCAGTTATATAACATACATAAATATACTATAAAAAATTTAAAAAAAAAGTATTTAAGTATTTTAAATGGTGGAGCTACGCGGGATCGAACCGCGGACCCCCTGCTTGCAAAGCAGGTGCTCTCCCAGCTGAGCTATAGCCCCACATTGGATTGCGTTATTGTACTTTAATGAATAAATTTTTGTAAATTTAATCTAAATTCTTTTTATTATTTATAGGCACAAATTTTGATGGGCTAAATATCTCTTCATCAGGATTCTTGCTACTTTTTCCAGTAGAAGTTCTAACTTTTGCTTTGTATTTGTTAAAGACTTCAAATAAAAGGTAAAACCATACACCATTAACCATAGGCTCTATCAAAGCATCTATAGCTGCTAAGTTTAGCGGCGCACCTGTAAGCAACCTATTACAAGTCATTGCAATTAGAATATGGCCAATTGTATATATTATTGCAAGATATATTCCAACATTAATATTTTTAAGCAGAGAGTCAGTTTTATCATTAATTTTTTTTTCTATAATTTTTTTTAAGAAAACAAGAAGAAAATAAAACCAAAATCCGTTGATAATAGGTTCAATAAATGCATCGGCTGCGGCCATGTCTAAAGATGCACCTGTGATAATTTTATTGCATGCCATGGCTACGAATATGTGACCAATTGTATATATGACAGCAAGAACTAAATTGTCATATTTAAAAATTTGGGTGTCATCATATTTAAGAAAATCTTTCATAGTATGTATTCTACTTTAAAAAAAGGGGTGTATAAAACACCCCTTTGATTTTTAGGGGTACTGTACTAACACCCCTCTCCTCTAATGTTATTAGAAATTATATGAAAAACCTACTTTCATTGTTCTAGGCTTTTGCGATCTAGCTCCATCTTTTGGTGCTCTAGCCACAATATCCTCACTATCTAAAACATTCTCAACCACTAAATATACATCCATATTTTGGTTTAGTGCTTTTCTTAGATTGAGATCTAAAAAGCTATGAGAATCAATAGTTTGATATGTTCCACATTCAGCTGTTGAACAAGAGCTTCCATTGCTTACATATCTCATATTGCCGCTGAGCCCATTTGAATTTACAAATCCGGCTACTAAAGCTAAAGAAGAATCTGGAACATATGGAACGTCATCGCCATCAGCAACAACTCCCCAGTATTCACCATCATCATCAAAACTATTTGCAAATGTTGCATCAGTAGATGTATAGGTTAGGCCTACTGGATATGAAACTCCATTATCTCCCTCTAATATCCATGATGCTGATACTTCAACGCCTGATACATCAACTGCACCACCATCAAATACATCACCTTCATTACAATCTCCACCCTGAGAATTCTTACATTCAGCTTTTAAGCTTTCATAATCACTCTGGAAATAGAATACTTCAACATTAGTCATGCCTTCAGAATATCTTACTCCTAGCTCCATGTTGTCTGCTGTTTCAGGGTCAGTTCCAAACATAGCTGTCATACCTTCATGAAAACCTGCAACTAACTGCATATTATCATTTAGCTCATATGTTGCTCCAAAACCAGTGGTATTGTGGTCACCATCTTTGGTTTTAGGATAACCAGAAGCTAAAACAGTTCTTGTTGGAGTTCCATCATTCCATCTATTTTCAACCTGATCATATTCTTCAGATCTATGGCCAATTGTTAAAGCCAACTTTCCTATCGTTATTTTATCTTCAATATAGAAAGATGTTGCTTCTGATACTCTTAATCTGTTGTTGCTTCCTGTAAATCCAGAGCTGCATGCATAAAGAGCTGAGTTAGTTCCAGTTGCGCTTTGATCAAAACATTCATATTTTTGATACCTACTTTCTGAGTCTTCCATATCTCGATATCCAACTGTCAAAGCGTGATTGCCAATTTCTGTAGATACTTTAAATTGGAAACCCTCATTTGTATAAAATCTATTGTTGTGTTTTAACTTTACTTGAGTTGCAACAGTCCCATCCAATATTCCTTGAGCAACAGTGCTACCACCATTTGCTGCAGAAATTACATTATTAATTCCTGTTCCAATACTTGAGCCGTCTGCATTCGTCACGCCTGAGTTGTTTGCTTTATCTACTTTAAACCAATCTCTGTGGTAATCATTGCTCCATGTCGAAGCTACAACATCAAAATTACTAAATGATCCAGAATAAGTTAATGACATTTGATCACCATCATTATTCATAACATCATATTGTGTCATTCCATATCTTTTTCTGGAATTAGCCATAAAGCTTTGCTGTGATAATCCCACATATGATTGATCAGATGATTCATCCACTTCAACCATTTTAAGAGTTACAGAATGATTTCCTGTTTCGTATCTAGCTTTAAACATCACATCAGATTTATCTAGACCTGTATCACCGCCAACATTTGCAATGCTATCAAAACCATCAGTTTGGTGCTCATGCACTTCAATTAATGCTCCTAAATTACCTGAATTCATGCCATAGTAAGCATGGGTTCTCATCATTCCATTCTCACCAATTTCTTGAACAAATCTTCCAGAATTAACTTCAGGTATTGGTGTGCTTATTAGATTTATTGCACCTCCAATAGTACTAGGTCCCTGACTTATAGATGCTGGGCCCTTTAACACTTCAACTGAATTAATTCTTCCAGTTGTAGGGAAATAATAAGCAGATGAAGATGTATATGGAGCTGGTGCTATCAAAATACCATCTTCCATTAGAGTTACTTTGGCAGACCTATCAATAGATGTGCCTCGAATAGATATATTAGGTCTCAATCCATATCCATCTTCAGTTCTAAAGTAAACTCCTGGTACTGCTGACAAAATCTTATGAATGTCTGTATCCATAGCTTTTTGAAGATCTGCATTTGTTATAACAGTTCCTGAACCAGGTAAATCTTTTACATCATCCTTTGTACCAATGATTGTTACTGATTCAACTTCAGTCCCCTCATCAGCTGCACTTAGATTAACAACGAATGAAGATATAACTAAAAAACCGATGATAAATAATGGTGAGATATCATCAAAAAATTTATTTATTAATTTATTCATATTTTCCTCTTTTCAATTAATTAAAATGAAAGCTACTCTTTTTTCGCCTAAAGATTTTTTGATAGTAAAATCTAAAAAACTGCACACTTTTAGGGGAATGACCAATAAAGTAGCTTTCATGAATGAGAATGATAATGATTATCATTTAGATTTGCAAGTAGATTTATAAATAAAATTTAAAAAATATTTATTTTAATAAGTTGTTGTGTTTATTGGGACTTAATAGCTTTTAATTATTACCCCTTACGGCAAAATAAAAGCCTAAAATTAGAAGATATATTTGCTCCTTATAAATGAATTTTTTTAAACCCTCCCAGGTATGAAACCAATCTGAATGTGCAATGATAAGAGCGCCAATCATAATAACCAAAATTGCTCCTCCTGATAACCTAGTAATTATATTACCGAGATCATTTTTAAATATCCCACCAAGCATCACACCTGCTCCAGCTAATACTTCAGTTATTGCGACAATACTTCCAAGGGTTTCAGAACCTTTCATTGAATAAGGAAGTGGAAATTTGCCTAAACCATGCAAAATAAAAGAGGTACCTATTACTAGCCTAAGTATCCATGGTGTCAAAGGTATAAAAGGTTTAGCAATAGCTTCAAAATAGTTATTTAAATTTTTCATCTTATTATTTAAGTATTAATTGATCTGAAAAGTATATCTTTATCATGACAAATTTCAAAACCCTTTAATTTGCTCAATTGCTCTAACTCATCATTTCCTATTTTTATATTTGCGAACATCTTTCCATCATCAGAAACCTTCTCTTCTTTCACACAACCCATATCAAACAGCATTGATCTTATATTTCCGAGATTGCTTTCAAGTGATATCCAACCTTGATACATTCCATTAAATAAGGTCTCATTAATAAAAAAGTGTAGATTATCGAATTGGCTTTCATTCTCAGCAGATAAAAATATATCTTTAGTTTTTCTTTTCATTAATGTTTTTAATTTTGAATTAGAAATCATATCAATCTTATTATTAACAATGATTTGAGGGATATCTTCTAACTCTAACTCTTCTAGAATGTCATTAACTTTTTTAATCTTAATTTTGTTGTCATTATCTGAAATATCAACAACATGAAGCAAAAGATCTGCAGATTTAAGCTCATCAAGAGTAGCTTTAAATGACTCAATTAACTGAGTTGGTAGATCAGAAATAAAACCAACAGTATCTGAAAATAAAATAGGTCCATGTTCAGGATTTTTATTTTTTCTTGTAACAGAATCTAATGTTGCAAATAACTTATCTTCTGCTAGCTGCATACTTTCCGTTAACTTATTAAACAAAGTTGTCTTACCAGCATTTGTGTAACCTACTAATGCAACCAATCTATTCCTGCTTTTCTTTCTTGAATATCTGTTAATCTCTCTTTGTTTGTGAGCTTTATCCAATCTTAAGTTTAGTCTTTTAATTCTTTTATTTATTAAACGTCTATCTGTTTCTAGCTGAGTCTCACCAGGACCTCTTAAACCAATACCGCCCTTTTGTCTCTCTAAGTGAGTCCAACCTCTTATTAATCTTGTTGATAAATGATTTAATTGAGCTAACTCAACTTGAAGTTTACCGATATGTGATGAAGCTCTAGAAGCAAATATATCTAAGATTAACTCAGTTTTGTCTATTACTCTCTTATTAAAAAACTTTTCTAGGTTTCGATTTTGTGAAGCTGATAGTTGATGATTGATGATTATGAGGTCAGTACTGATGTAATCAATTTTATTTTTAATACTCTCCAACTTTCCGGTTGTCATAAAAGTACTCGTTAAAGGAGCTTTTTGATTAAGCTTAAGACTATCAACGATTTCAGCTCCGGAAGATTTGACTAAACTAAAAAATTCTTCATAACTATTCTCCAATCTTTCAGCCTTGTTCAAGGATTCGATGTCTATAAAAACTAATATAGCTTTTTGGATTTTGTTGTTTTCAACAATATTCATTATAGATATTGTAGAGTTTTTATTTATATTTGTTGCTATTAATTAATGGTATTAAACGTTCCTTTTTGAGAAGCGCATATAAATAAGGGAGAGAGAGTTAGGAATTCAAAGCTCGCTAGTTTAAGAAGAAATGCTGTAAGAACTATTAAGAAGAAGAAGCTTGATAAAATTTACAGAGAATTACGTAAAGCTCATAAAAATAAGTAATTATTCTTTCTAGTTGAGCAGATTGCTTGAATAAGCAAAGAATCTTTTTTTTATCTTTATAAAACTAAATAAATATTTTAAAAATATACAGCAGAAGATATTAAAATAGCTTCCGCCGTATTTAGTTTTTAGTCAGCGTAATCTAAGCCTTTTTCTTTTTGAACTTCGCGCTTATTAGGATTCACAGATTCCCTAAAAGGAACATCAACTACCTCAGCCCCTACCGCGACTCCTGATGATTCAGAATACTCATCAGGCAATTTAACCTGTAATTTTGTTCCAACTTCAGACAAAGTCCAAGGAACCCACGCAAGTGCAATATTAGTTTCAAGCTCAGGAGACCACCAGGGAGAAGTTACATAGCCAACATCTTTTCCATCACTATCAGCGACAAGCCAAAAGTCTGGTGCATAATCTGTTATTTCTTTCCCGCCGAGTGTAATTCCAACCATTCGCATTTTGAATGGGAAATCTCCAGAGTCTATAACTTCACGTTGTTTTTCAAGTTCTTCTTTTCCAATATAATCTGCTTCTTTATTTCTTGGCACTTGGTATGCAAGATTAACCTGAAAAGGCGATGTCTCATGATCTAAATCTTGCCCCCAAGATAAAATACCGGCTGCGATTCTTCGGTGATGAGCTGGAGCTATAACCATCAAGCCAAATTCTTCACCAGCCTCAAGAACTGCATTCCACATTTTTTCAGCATTTTCATGTGCATCACGAACATAGATTTCATATCCTTTCTCTCCGGTAAATCCAGTTTGGCTAATAACACAATCAGCGCCGCCAACTTTTGTTTCCATAAGTCCATAATATGGTACTTCTCTTAATTCTTCACCGGCTAGCTTAGCCATAAGATCTTCTGATAGGGGTCCTTGTATTTGAACAGGACATACATCTATTTCATCGATTATGACATCAAATTTTTTGGTTACATTTACTCCTTGAAGCCATAATAAAAGGTCACTATCAGAAATTGAAAACCAAAATTCATCTTCTGAAAGTCTTAATAAAACTGGGTCATTAAGAATCCCACCTTTATCATTACATAAGATTGCATATTTGCCATGCATAGGATCAATTTTTGTTGCATCACGAGTAATTACAAAATCTGTAAAAGCCTCAGCATCTGGGCCTTTTACTCGTATTTGTCTTTCAACAGCAACATTCCACATTGTTACTCTGTTAACTAGAGCATCATATTCAACCATTGCGCCACCATCTTCTGGTTTTACATATCCTCTTGGATGATAGATACGGTTGTAAACTGTTGCTCTCCAGCAACCAGCTTCATGAGATAAATGCCAAAAAGGTGATTTTCTTACTCGAGTAGAAATTAATAACTCGGTAGGAGTTCGGCCGCTCTGCCGAAGGTTTATTGGGACTACGCGATCGCTTTGGTCCACGCTAGGATGATTTGGATTAGTCATATTTCCCCCCTTGCAAATGATGACAACATGTTAATTCTAACTCTGATTAAACGACATTTTTATCACTTTGTAAATCATTTTTTTTATAGTAAATAAGCCCTATTTTCTATAACAAAAGCAGGTTCTATTTTTGGGATTTTTTTATAAAAGACCTTCCTTCTTCAATGGTGCCAATAACTTTGATATTTTTAATTGATAAAGGGTTTATGGTTAATGGATTGTCTGAGAGTATAGTCAGATTTGCATATTTTCCTGGAGTAATTGATCCATAATCTGACTCTATTCCAAGTGTATAAGCAGAATTAATTGTAACTCCTTTGAGCGCGGTAAGCGCATCAATTCTTTGAGCTGGTCCAGCTACTTTATTCGCATAATTAATCCTATTTACTGCTGCATCCATTAATTCCAATGGCGATGCCGGAGCCATCGGCATATCTGAATGAAGAGATAAAGGTATATCTGATCGAACTAGATCTCCTAATCTAACCATTTCTTGAGAGCGCTCATAACCAACACCTTGCTTGCTATATAAATCGGAAAGAACGGCAACATAATAAGGATTTGCGCTTACTATAACTTCTAGTTTTTTCATTCTTTCAATCTGATCAAATGCGGAATATCCAAAATGAACAATTGTTGTTCTGTGGTCTTGTCTAGGATTGCGTTTAATATTTTCTTCTAAGACATCTAAAATACGATCAAGACCTGCGTCACCATTCTGATGAATATGAATTTGATATCCTTCATCCCAATATAATCTGAATGTTTCTTTAAAAACATCACTCTCCATTAACCATACACCTTGATGACCATCAAGATAGCCATCTCGCAAAACCATATTTTGTGAATACATAGCACCATCGCTAAAGAGTTTTATATGATTTGGAATAAACTCTACTTTTCCTGACCCCCAAGATAATAAAACATTGGTTTCATCTAATAAATTATCTTTATCTATTCTTTCCAACATATATAGAGCGCTTGGAATATACAGAGATCTAAAAGGGGTTTGTGAATCACCAAAAACATAATTTTTTGCTTGTTGTATCCCTCGATCATACATAGCACCAGGATTGGCAATTAAGGTTATGCCCTGCTCTTGAATATAACTTTCAGTAGTCTGCAACCCTTTGATAATTCTTTCAGGCGCTGCAAGATAGTTCATAATTTTTGGCATTACTGCTATCAAGCCTCTTTCTGAAAAATGCCCTTCTTCAAGATTTGCTAATTTTTTTTCTTCATGGCTTAGATGTTCTATATCTTTTTGAGAAATGCCAAAAAATTCTAAGGCTTTTGTATTCATTATGAACTCATGAAAAGATCTATGAATAATTAAGATAGGTCTATCTTTTGAGATCAAATCTAGGTCTTGTCTTGTTAATTTTCCATGAAAGTAATGATGAAATCCCCAGCTTACGAGAGGATTTTTATCATTTAATGAATTTTCAACCAAGCTTAGCCTATCTAGATATTCTTTCCTAGTTCTTATGCCATAGGTCTTTTTAGAGGAAATATTCCAATCATCAATGGCAACTATATGTGAATTCATGGTAATAGCAGCAAGCAATGGGTGAATATGGTGCTCAATAAAACCTGGAACAATGATTTGGTCTTGATGAGAATAATCTACTAAAATATCTGGAAATTCTTTCAGCAGCTCTTCTTTTAAACCCACAGAGTTAATTCTGTTTTCCTTTATATACAATGCATTAGCATTTGGATACTGATCATCTAGAGTAATAATATTTTTAGCTATAATTATTCTATCTAATGAAAATAAATTAACAGAGAATATAAAAATTAAATATGTGAAATATCTAAACATTTTTATTTAATATCTTAGCAAGATTATCTGCAATTGTATTATTGGCTTCTTGCGCAGCAAGACTAATACGCCCTAGTATCAAAAAACTATGTGGAAGGCTATCAAAACAATAATCAATTACCCTTACCCCTGATTCTTTCAAAGCTTTAGCAAACTGTTTGCCTTGATCGCGAATTGGATCAAATCCAGCTGTCACAATTATAGTTGGAGGTAGATTTGCTAAATCGCTCTGATGCAATGGATTGGCCCATGGATGATCTACATTCTTGTTATTTGGAAATGTTGTATTTCTAAAAAAATCCATCGTTTCAAATGTCATTGGAAATACATCTGCACAAGTTTCAAGAGAGGGTTGATTTTCTAGGCTTGTTGTCACCCATGGATAAATTAAACATAGGGCTGCTGGTTGAATCTTGCTCATATCTTTAAGCTCTCTTGCCATTGTTGCTGAAATCATTCCTCCAGCACTATCTCCGACAAGCGCAACAGACTTAGGATCAATATTTAAAAAATTGGCATTTTTTTGAACATAGCTCCACAAGGCGAAAGCATCATCAATTGCAGCTGGAAAATTATTCTCAGGACATAAACGGTAATTAAGAGAAATCACTGTAGAAGAACATTTATCTGATAGCAACGAACAAAAATAATCATCTGTCTTATTATCCATAATCACAAATCCTCCTTGATGAAAAAATAGGATTGCTGAATTAGGCCCATGCTTGGATTCTTTTTTATATATTCTTATTTGCATTTCGCCATCAGGCCCTCTAATTACATCTTCTACAACCTTTATTCCTTTGATGTTAGGCAATGCAAAATTATCTAATAATTTTGATGCTTTTCTATAATCATTTGGTGAAACTAATTTTTTTGGATTCTCTTTGGAAGATAAATTTGAAATTATCTGAATATTTACATCTAGAGTATTTCCATCTATCTCTATTGGATTTCCTGCAAGGAAGCGCAATAATCTTTTTGGCAAAATTCTTAATAGATCTATGATTAAGTTCTGAAATTTCATTTAACTTAATATATTACTAGTATTTTCAATAAAATAACTTGTTTTATTGCGGTAAATAAAAATAGATTATGTTCTTTTTTTGATATATATTAAATATACACATATTTAAAAAAGAGGATTAAATTATGGATAATAGAGAAGTAACAGTAGGAAATTGGCTAGTAGTTTATATTTTGATGTGTATACCATTAGTAAATTTCATTATGCTATTAGTATGGGCATTTGGAAGCGGTGCACCTGCATCTCAATCAAATTGGGCTAAGGCAACTCTAATCTGGATGGTAATATTTACTGTCTTATGGTTTGTCTTGATTGCTGGTATGGTTGCGTCATTAGCATAAAAACCTAATATTTAAAAAAACCCCTATTTTTAGGGGTTTTTTTATCTTTAAAAATTTTGATAAATGAACTTCAAATATATTACTAAAACTGCTATAGCCATTACAGCTTTAATTGGCTCCTTTAACTTAGAAAGTTTCACTGCTAGTAATAGTCCATTGCTACTGGTTCATAAAACACCTACATGCGGTTGTTGCAAGCAATGGATTAAGCATTTGGAAAAAAATGGATTTTCTATATCAACTAAAGATCATCAAAGTCTTCAAGAAATTAAGGAAAGTTATCAAATTAAATCTGAATACAGATCTTGTCATACCGGTGTATCAAAAGATGGTTATATTTTTGAAGGTCACATACCAAGTAAATATATAACTCAATTTCTATCTGAAGAACATTCCAATGCAATTGGCTTGTCAGTTCCTGGAATGCCTCTAGGCTCACCTGGAATGGAGGTTGAAGGAAAATTTATGCCTTATGATGTCCTTATACTTTTTAAAGATGGAACAAGTAAGGTGTATGCCGAAGTTAGAGAATAAAGATTTATATAAATAAAATTGAAGAAATTATTAAATCTTATTTAAATTTAACTGCGGTTCCAGAAGCAACAAGAAATAACATACCTTTTCCTTTCCCACTTATTTCAGAATAATCCAGATCTATTCCAACCACTCCATCTGCTCCAATTTCTGCAGCTTCAATTCTTAGTTCTTCAAGACATGCTTTTCTAGCATCTCGAAGGACTTTTTGACTAGCCTCGCTTCTTCCACCAAAAAAATCAGTTAATCCAGCAAAAAAATCTCTGAAAACATTCATACCATATACACATTCTGCTGTTATTACATCTAATTCTTCTGCGATCTCATGATTTACAAAGGAGATTGTTGTGGTTAACTTGATATGTGAAGCTTTATTAAATAAATTCACCTGAGAAAGCTCTTCTTGCTCTGATTCAGATAAGGTTCCCTCAATATTTTTCTCTTCTAAAAGACATTCAGGATGGATGCCATCTATATAAAGATGCTCTGGTAAAGGCTCATTACAGTATCGACATAACATTCTTCCATAATGCCATACAGAGTTACATAAATAAAATAAATGGTGGGCCCGGGAGGACTCGAACCTCCGACCAATGGATTATGAGTCCACTGCTCTAACCAACTGAGCTACAGGCCCAATGTTCATAAGAACAAAAGAGCGATAATTATATAAGAATTAATTTTTTAAGGAAGTCCTTAAATAAACCTGGTAGGCTATTATCTTATTATGATTGATCTAAATGGTGTAACCCCTTTTGCAGAAGGTGGTAATAGGAGGTGTTTCGTTCATCCCAATAATCCTAATAGATGTCTAAAAGTTATTCATCCAGGGTTGCTTCAAACGATAATAAAAAATAAACCATGGTATAAGAAATTAAGATCAGCAGAGAGTTTTGATGATAATCTAAGAGAAAGAGATGCCTATAATCAAAAAGCTCTTAGGAATGATAATTCTGAAACATGGAAGCATTTGGCGAAATGGTATGGAATGGTTGAAACGACTATTGGTGCTGCATCAGAAACTGAATTAATAAAGAATGAGGATTTGGTTGCTGAAACACTTGAAAGTTATTTATTTGATAATGGGTTAACTGATGAAATAAAGCTATCTATAGAACAATTTCATGACTGGTTAAGAAAAAATCTAATTTTGACCAAAAATCTTATTCCTCATAATCTTGTTCTTAAAAGAGTGAATAACGACATAATTATAAAGATCGTAGATGGTCTTGGCTCTCAAGCTTTTATCCCATTGCCAGACTATTCTAATTTTTTTGCTAAAAGATATGTTGAAAGAAGAATTGAATTAATGATGAGTAGAATTAGATGGGATTTGTCAGGAAGGGTAGGAAGTTGGAAATAATAAGTTTCGCTATCCTAGAGATATTAATTAAACTTTAATACTTAGTGTTTGTTCAAATGCTTTGTTTTGGTATTATTTAACATTAATTAAAAAATAGAGGAGAAAAATTATGGCGAGCATGACGTTAACTATGAAAAATCCACAAACTGGTCAAATTAAACAGGCCCCTGTTGGCTTTTCATGGACGGTATTCTTTTGGGGAATGTTTCCACCATTTTTTAGAGGAGATATTAAGTATGGCTTTATAATTTTTTTTACAGCCTGGCTTGGTAGTGTTCTTGTTTTTATGTTTATCTACAATAAGCTTTATTTAAGTGACCTTGTTGCTGCTGGTTATCAAAGCATAGATGGAGAAGATATGACAAATATTGCTGCATCGAAAGTTGGCATGGTAATACCAAGATTAGAAAACTAGAATAATCTAAGACTTAAATATTTTCGTAGAAATTTTATATAAGTAGTTAAGACTGATACAAGTCTTAACTACTTTTTTTTATTCATCTAAAAAACTCTTTAGATGGCTTGACCTGCTTGGATGTCTTAATTTTCTTAAAGCTTTTGCTTCTATCTGTCTTATCCTTTCTCTAGTTACATCAAATTGCTTACCAACTTCTTCAAGGGTATGGTCTGTATTCATTCCAATCCCAAATCTCATTCTTAATACCTTTGCTTCTCTAGCGGTAAGAGATGCGAGAACATCGTCTGTTGCAAAATGTAGACTTTCTTCAGTTGCATTTTCTAGAGGTGATTCAATTACAGTATCTTCAATAAAATCACCCAAACTTGAATCTTCATCGTCTCCAATAGGTGTTTCAGTTGAGATTGGCTCTTTAGCAATCTTCAGAACTTTTCTGACTTTATCTTCAGGCATATCAAGTTCTTTACTTAATTCTTCAGGCGTGGGCTCTCTTCCCATTTCCTGCATCATTTGGCGAGATACTCTATTTAATTTATTTATAGTTTCAATCATATGCACCGGAATTCTGATAGTTCTAGCCTGGTCAGCTATAGATCTTGTTATCGCTTGTCTGATCCACCAAGTAGCATAAGTTGAAAACTTATACCCTCTTCTATATTCAAATTTGTCTACAGCTTTCATTAAGCCAATATTTCCCTCTTGGATTAAATCTAGAAATTGTAGTCCTCTATTTGTATATTTTTTTGCTATAGAAATAACTAGCCTAAGATTTGCCTCTACCATATCTTTCTTAGCACGACGCATTTTTGTTTCGCCCATAGACATATTTCTATTTATTTCTTTAATTTCCCTAACGCTTAACCCAATCTTATTTTCGAGTTCAATAATATCTTTTTGAGCTATTACTACATCCTTTTTAACTTTCTCTAAAAGATCTTTCTTGTACTTCTTTTCTTTCATTAAATTATCAACCCATCTCACCTTGGTAAGATTTTCTGGATATAAACTTAAGAAATCTTTTCTTGGTATTCTGGCATTCTTAACTAACTGGATTTGAATAAGATTTTCTTTTTCTCTAAGACTATTTAATCCATGTCTAGCAATTGCTGCTATATCATCAAACATCCTAGGACTAAATTTTAAAAACTGAAAGATCTCTCCAAGTTTTTTAAATTCAATATTTGCTTCTTTAGAATGCCTGCCTTTCTTTTCAATAACTTTTGAAGTTTTATTAAATTGACGTTTTAAATTAGTCATCCTTCTTTGAACTTCTTTCATATCAGGACCTGAAGAGGTTTCATCGTCAGATGATGAAGCAGCATCAGCCTCCTCTTTTGCCCTTTGAGTTCCTGGACCGGCTGAAGGAACTTCTTCCATTTCTTCTAAAAACCCTGTTAGAAAATCATTAATCTTTTTTTCTTCATCTTTAACAAGCTGCCAAAATAACAATACATATTCAACAGTCTTTGGATAATGAACGCTGGCGTTTAAAAGATCTCTCATACCTTCTTCTATTCTTTTTGCAATTTCTATTTCACCTTCACGAGTTAAGAGATCTACAGTTCCCATTTCTCTCATATACATTCGAACTGGGTCTGTTGTTCTTCCTGTCTCATTTTCAACAGCCGCGAGAGCTTCAGCAGCTTGCTCCAATGCAATATCATCTGAATTTTCTGATTCTGCCAACATTAATGTGTCGGCATCGGGTGCAGTTTCATGAACTTGAAGACCTAAATCATTAATCATCCCAATGATTTCATCTACTTGATCTGGATCGGATATATCATCTGGCAAATGATCATTAACATCTGAATATGTAAGATAGCCCTGTTCTCTACCTTTTTCGATTAGCTCAGCAATTCTTGAGCCTTTTTGATTTAATTTATCCACGGATTAGTCGTACCTCTAGTATATCCTTATATGTATGGATTGATCGGTAAAAATCAATCTATTTAGAACTTAAATTTCTTAATAAAAGTTCCTCTTCCTGCGACATTCTATCTTTTTTTAAGATAATTTGTTGTAATTCTCTTTTTTCTGAAGAGGTTAATTCATGCAGGCTATTCTTCTCTTTAAGAATTTCTTCTCTCTCAACATAGGTTTGCGAAATTAGTTCAATACAATCTTCTATCATAGATAAAGCATCTTCTTCCGAAAGCCTTATCTCAGATACCAATGCCTCACCAAAAACATTTTTAATTTTTTCATTATTAATTTTTTCTAAGATAATTGATGCGGGCGAATCAGGATGTTGAATATAAATATCTTTTATCTCACTCAAGAATGAGAACTTCGAATCTGGATTTATTAAATTGAATAATGTACTGCTAGCTAATTTTGGATATTGTATTAATGCCATAAATATTCCTAAAACTGATTTTTTCATTATTGATTTTGAATCAACAACTATCTTTTCTCTTTTAGGAGCATTGATATTTACTTTACTCTCATCCCCTTTTATTAATTTGGCAAAATCTAAATTACATACATTTGATGCCTCATTAATATAGGCTTGTTTTAAAGTTTCATTAGAAATCGACTGTATTAAAGGTAATGCAAACTTTGCAGCTATAGTTCTGCCTTCTATTTTAGATAAATCATCCCTATTTTTTATAGTTTCAAAAAAATAGTCGGAAAGAGATTTTGAATTCTTAGCGATGCCATAAAATGCTTCTTTACCATTTTCTTTTATATAGCTATCTGGGTCTTCTCCTTCTTTTAGAAAAATAAAACTTATCCTAGTATCCTCTCGAAGTAACGACATTGAATTCTCGACAGTTCTCCATGAGGCTTTTTGGCCAGCCTCATCACCATCAAAAACAATATAGATTGTATTTGTGTAACTTAAAATTTTTCTTAATTGTTCTTGGGTAAATGCAGTTCCCGATGATGCAACTGCATTCTTAACGCCATGTTGGAAAAGGCTAATAACATCCATATAACCCTCAACTACATAAATTGAATCAGGCCTTTTATTTGTTTGTCTTACTTCATATAAACCATATAACTCATATTTCTTTTTATAAGTCTTAGTCTCAGGCGAATTGAGATATTTAGCCTGATTTTCTTTATCTTTTAGTAATCTCCCTCCAAAAGCTATGCAATCGCCTTTGATATTTCTTATTGGGAACATTAATCTATCACGAAACCTATCATAAAGTTCCCCATTTTCATTAGTGCCAAAGAGTCCTGACTCATTTAACTCATCTATATTAAAATCTTTTGACAATTTTTCATGCAAGCTTGGCTTCTTTATATTTGAATATCCAAGATTAAAGAACTTAGCTGTTTCACCTGAAATGCCTCTATTTTTTAAATATGAAATTGTGTTTTTTCCATTTTCTTCTTTTAATTGCGAATAAAAGATTTCAGCAGCTTTATTATTTATGTTTGTAGACCTTTTAACTGAAGCGCTCTTTTCTTGTTTTGGAATTTCCATACCTACGTATGACGCTAATAATTCAACTGCTTCAACGAAATCTAAATTATCATGCTTCTTCAAGAAACTAATTGCATTACCTGTTTCTTTGCAAGTAAAGCAATGAAAAGTCCCAGTCTCTTCATAGATCTTCATAGATGCATTTTTTTCCTCTCCACCTTTATGAAAAGGGCATTTACACATGTAAGCACCGCCTCTTCTTTCAACCTGTCTTCGTTTTTGAATAACTTCAACAATGTTTACTGAACCTAATAAGCGTGCAATAAATTCTTCAGGTATATACATAATAATTATTATTTGGCATCATTCTCGAACCAGTTATCTATAAATATTTTGGCAGCATTGGCATCAACATTTTCTTGATTGTTATCTTTTAAAATTTCTCTTGCTTCAAAAGTAGTTAACCTTTCATCAACATATTCATATTTAGCTTCATACATAGATTTAAGTTTTTGATAAAACTTTTCTACTTTTTTCATTATCTCGCTATCTGTGCCATCCATATTTAAAGGCTTTCCAACTAAAATAAGATCTGGCTTCCATTCATCTAACAATATATTAATTTCATTCCAATTTACCATATTATTTTTGTTTAAAATTATCTGAAGTGGTGAAGATGTATTTGTTTCTGTTTGTCCCACTGCAACACCAATTTTTTTTATACCAAAATCAAAAGATAGAATTTGCATTTAGTTAGAAGAAAAATTCCAGTCTCTTATAATTTCAAGAATACTGTATTCATTAGACATATCTTTATTAAAAGGAGCGAAAGGTGCCGATTCTTTTAAGATGCTTATTGCCATATCATCAATAACAGGATTACCAGAGGAAATAAGAATCTTTGAATTTATTAAATTTCCGTTCATATCTAATGTTGCCATAATCTGCACCCTTCCTTCAAAAATTCCTTCTTTACTTGAAATTATCTTGTCTCCCGTTGTTTCTATTTTTCTTTGCCATAAATTTAAATACACTGCTTCTTCAGAAGTCACCATAGAATTTGCTTGAAGCTTTTTAACCTCAAAAGATTGAGAGGAATTCATAGAAGTTTCTATTTTACCCAATGTATTTGATGATATATCTTTTTTTGAATATTCAAGGTCTCCTAAAGACATATTAGTCATATAGTCCTGATTTGAGTTTGCAAATTTAACATTAATTATTGGTGATTCATTAAAGATTGGTAATTTGTAATATGTAGTTATAGAAATACCAAAGATTAAGAAAGTATGAATAAGCAATGAAATTATTAATGACTTATTAAACGTTAATGATCGTTTGCTTATATTTTGCTCTGGAGATGATGCTAAACTCATAGCCCCTTGAAATATTCGGTAATTGGGTTCATTCCTGTTTGATCAAGAATCTCTCGAGCACAAGTTGGGCTAGTAATATTAATTTCAGTTAGGTATTCTCCAATAATATCTATACCAGCAAAATTTATACCCATCTTAACCAAATATTCTCCTATTTCCTCGCCAACTTTCCTTTGGAAGTCAGTAATATCCTTTGCGATACCCTTTCCTCCTGCAGCCAAATTACCTTTAAAGTTTCCATCTTGAGGTATTCGAGCTAGTGTTTTTTCAAATGGTTTTCCATGAATAATTAATACTCTATGATCTCCATCATATATATCTTCTATAAACTCCTGGCAAATGATCTGAGTTTTCTCTGAATTCGTCATTTCTTGTATGATGTTCAAGTTCTCTTCACTAAGTTCATTAAATTTATATATTGAAATGCCCCCCATTCCATCAAGCGGCTTCACAATAATAGTTTTATGTGATTCAAAAAACATCTTTATTTTTTCAATTTTTGAAGTTACTAAGGTTTGAGGAATATATTGACTAAAATGTAATGCAAAAATTTTTTCATTAAAATTTTTAATTGAATTTGGTGTATTAAAGATTGTTGCGCCTTGTTTTTCTGCAAGATCAAGCAGGTGAAGAGCATTAATATAGTCTTCATCAACTGGAGGATCTTTTCTCATAAAGCATAATTTAAAATCTTTGATTTTAATGTCTTCTTTTGAAATACTCTCAACCTGGGTTAATCCTGCAGAAATAATATTTCTTGAACTTGTGTGAACAATATTATCTTTTATAAATAAATCATTAATTTCACATTGAAATACATTAAATTTATTCTTAATTGCTTCTTCAATCATTAGGATTGAAGTATCTTTTTTAATATTCAAATCTTTGTAAACATCTGTAATAAAAAGCACTTTATTCATAATTATGAAATTTTACCAAATTGATTTTTAATTAATGAAGAAATATAGATTGGTGCTGTTTCTGCTCTTAAAATATTTTGACCTAAATGTCTTTGTTTGGCATTTTTAATGCTTTTTAATTTAATTTCTGTCTCTGAAAAACCAGACTCTGGACCAGTAATAATTATTACAGATGATGTTTTATTAATTTCTTCTTGAATAAAATACTCTGATGCGTCTGTATCAAAAATAAATATATCACTTTTATCATCTACTAAAGCAATTGCTTCATTTAAAGATTCAGATTCTTCAATAGAGGGAAGATGATTATTACCACATTGCTTGGAAACATTTATTATTATCTCATGAGATTTTTTTATAATCCTTTTAAGATCCTTTTTTGCAACGCTTTGATCAATTAGATCTGGTTTATAAATAATAAATTTATTAACTCCTATCTCAGCAAGTTTTTGAATCATAAAATTAAAATTATTTTTCTTAATAAGTGGAACAATAGTTGTGAGCAATCTTTTTGGCTTTAAGTCATGTTTAATATTATTAATTCTTTCTACCTCACAAGTCTTCTTTGAAAAATTAATAATCTTACAGCTTGCTGAATTACCATTTCCATCAAAAACCTCAATTATGCTCTCTTCTTTTAACCGAAGCGCCTTAATTAAATGATTTGACTGGGATTCATCTATTTCAAATCTCTTATTATGCCCAGATACAGATTTACAATATACTCTATGTATTCTCACAACATCATTATAGCTATAGCTGGAAAATAAATGACAGAGATTAAAATTATATTTGTAAGACATGGAGAAGCGGCAAGTGCTTATGGAGACCATGAGGATCCAGGTTTGAGTAAAAAAGGCCTATCACAATCAAATGACCTATTAAGAAATAATAAACTTCAAAATCTAGAAGAATACACTTTCATATCAAGTCCTAAATTAAGAGCTATAGAAACGGCTGGACCTCTAGCAAGAAAATTTAATAAAGAAATACTGATTGATGATATTTTTATTGAAATTCCTTCTAAAGATATTCAAATAAATAAAAAACAACAGTGGCTTAAACAACTAGTAGATACAAAAATTAAAGATCTTCCTGAAAATGTAAAATTATGGATTAATAATATTTTAAAAAGAACTTCGGGTATTCGTGAGCATTCAATAATTTTCACACACTTTATGGTGATGAATGCGCTCTTAGGCCAATTAACTAATTCTGAAAAGCTTTTATGTTTCTATCCTGACTATACTTCAATTTTAGAAATTGATGTTAAGGAAGGAAAAATTAAATCTTTCTCTAAGAAAAATAGTAAAAAAACATACATAAATCTTTAAAAAATCTATTGAGCAATTTTTAAACAACTGTAAACTTAGACCTCTTTGTTATAAAAATTAATTTTGAAAAAGAAAAAAAATTCATTTGATAGTTATTCAAAAAAACCTCTTAAAGATGAGGTCCGAAAGGCTATGAATAGATATTTCACTCAGCTTGATCAAAAAAATATCCCAATAGATGTTTATCAACTTGTTCTAAAAGAAGTCGAGCCACCTCTCTTAGAAAGCGTGATGAAATTTTGTAATGGAAATCAATCTAAAGCTGCAAAGGTTCTTGGTATTAATAGAACAACTTTAAGAACAAAGTTAAACAAATATAATATTAACTAATGACAATAATTAAACCTAAGACTGCTTTAGTAAGCTTATCTGATAAATCAAATCTAGAAATAATCATTAATTTTCTTGTAGAGAAAGGTATAAAAATAATTTCAACTGGCGGTACTTTCAAATCCATTAAAGAAATTACTAGTGAAGTTATTGAAGTTTCAGAGTTTACTGGTTTTGAAGAAATGATGGATGGACGCGTAAAAACGCTTCATCCAAAAATACATGCTGGTATTTTGGCAAGAAGAGATTCTGATATGGAAACTATTAAAAAAAGAGGTTATGAGCCAATAGATTTAGTAATTGTTAATCTATATCCATTCAAAGAAACTATAAAGAATGATTGCTCTTTTGAGCAAGCTATTGAAAAAATAGATATAGGTGGTCCTACAATGATTAGAGCTGCTGCCAAAAACTTTAATGATGTAACTGTTATCGTTGATCCTGGTGATTACCAAAAAATTATTGACGAATGGAATGCCAATGATGGTATTTCATATAAATCTCGCAAGAAATTATCTCAAAAGGTATTTTCTATTATGGCTGACTATGATAAATCTATTTCTTTATATCTTAATCAAGAAGAACCTAGTTTAATTCATGATTATGAATTTAAAAAAAGCACTGCCTTAAGATATGGAGAAAACCCACATCAAAACGCCTTCTTATATACATTTAAAGGTTTAAATAATAAGAATATTGCCAATGCTGAAATACTTCAGGGTAAAGAGCTTTCATATAACAATATTGTCGATGCCGATGCTGCATGGGAATGTGTGAGGGAATTCAAAAAACCCTCATGTGTAATTGTTAAACATGCTAATCCTTGTGGAGTTGCAGAAAGTGACTCTATTTATGATGCATATGATCGCGCATTTAAAACTGATCCTACCTCAGCTTTCGGTGGCATTATAGCTTTCAATAATAAAGTTGATTTAGATACTGCAAAAGAAATAAATGCTCGGCAATTTGTTGAAGTTGTAATAGCGCCTGACTATCAAACAGAAGCTATTAAAGAATTCTCTAACAAAAAAAATGTAAGGATTTTAAAAGTTGATCTAGAACAAGATAACCCCTACCCAGGAACAATTAAGAAAGTATCTGGAGGCATTCTTATACAAGATGATGACTCAAAGAATGTAAGTATCAAAGAATTAAAATGCGTAACAAAAAGACAGCCAACAGAAGATGAATTGCAGGATTTAATGTTTGCATGGAAAGTAGCTAAATTTGTTAAAAGTAATGCTATTGTTTATGTAAGAGATAAACAAACAATTGGTATCGGCGCTGGTCAAATGAGTAGAGTTATAAGTGCGGAAATTGCTAATCTAAAAGCTAAAGAAGAAGGATTAGAAGTTAAGAATGCTGTTATGGCATCTGATGCATTTTTTCCCTTTAGAGACGGTATTGATAAAGCTGCATCCAGTGGAATAGCTGCAATAATACAGCCAGGCGGATCAATAAAAGATAAAGAAGTTATAGCTGCTGCAGATGAACATAATATTGCTATGGTATATACGAGCACAAGGCATTTCAGGCATTAATGAATGTTTTAATAATAGGGTCTGGAGGCAGAGAGCATGCATTAGCATGGAAATCTGCTCAAGATAATTCTGTCAAACATGTTTTTGTTTGTCCAGGTAATGCAGGAACACATCTTGAAAATAAAATTAGTAACATAAGCGTTGATTCAAAAGATTTTGAAGCTATTGAAAATTTTTGCGTCAGGGAAGATATAGGACTTGTAATTATTGGTCCAGAACAGCCTTTAGTTATGGGGTTAGCTGATTATTTACAAAATAAGGGCATAAATACTTTCGGGCCTTCAAAAAGTGCTGCCCAGCTAGAGGGCTCTAAAACTTTTTCTAAGGATTTTTTTGTTAAGTACAACATTCCAACAGCTGGTTACAAATCCTTTGAAGATTTTAATATAGCACTCAACCATCTTGAAGAAATTAAATATCCTACTGTTGTGAAAGCAGACGGACTAGCTGCTGGAAAAGGCGTTATTATCTGCAAAAATAAAGATGAAGCTATTGAGGCTCTAAATAGCATATTTAAAGATAAAACATTTGGATCTGCAGGTAATAAAGTTGTTATTGAAGATTTTCTTGAAGGTGAAGAGGCATCTTTTATAGCTGTAGTAAGTAAAGACAAAATCATTCCTCTTGCTACAAGCCAAGACCACAAAGCTGTTGGTGATGGAGATGTTGGTTTAAATACAGGTGGCATGGGAGCTTACTCACCCGCTCCAATTGTAAACGAAGAAATACACCAAAAAATTCTTGATAAAGTAATGTTTCCAACTATGCAGGGCTTAATAGAAGAAGGTTCGCCATATCTTGGTTTTCTATATGCAGGGCTAATGATCAAAGATGGTGAAATAAAAGTTTTAGAATTTAATTGCAGATTCGGTGATCCAGAAACACAGCCAATACTCCTAAGACTTAATTCAAGCCTGGTTGAATTATGTATGGCAGCTATAAACAATAATCTTGATTCATATTCTATTGAATGGAGTCAAAAACATTCATGTGGGGTTGTTATAGCTTCTGAAGGCTACCCTGAAACCTATAAATCAAATAAGGAAATTAATATTAATGAAAATAAAAATCAAGATGCAAAACTTTTTCATGCAGGCACTAAATATGAGAATGAAAAAATCATTACTGCTGGAGGCAGAGTCTTCTGTGCGACTGCTTTAGGAAATGATTTGAAAGAAGCTCAAGAAAACGCATATAATTTAGTTCAAAAAGTAGAATTTGAGGGTGCTTTTCATAGAAAAGATATAGGTTTTAAAGGAATTAAATGAGTATTTTTAATAACATTGTAAATGAATTTGATATTGCCTTAAAAACATTATCGGATAAAAAAATGGGTACAAAAAGAAAGTACCCGCCCGAACCAATCAAAAAAAATAAAGAACAGTTATCAAAAAGTGAGAAAGATCTTTCTATACAAATGATGAGAATTAATCATGCAGGTGAGGTTGCAGCCCAAGCGCTTTATCGCGGTCAAGCTTTTGTATGTAAGGATCCAAAAGTTAAAGAGCATTTGATACAAGCAGGAGATGAAGAAACAGATCATCTGGTTTGGTGTAAGAAAAGATTGGATGAACTTGAAGGTAAAAGTTCTCTTTTAAATCCTTTATGGTATGCAGGTTCATTTACCATTGGAGCTATTTTTGGCTCAATGGGTGAAAAAACAAGCCTTGGTTTTGTTGAAGAAACTGAAAAACAGGTTGTAAAACATCTTCAAAAACATTTAGATAAAGTTTCAACTAAAGACAAAGAAACAATCGAAATTTTAAAGACAATGCAAGCTGATGAAGATCTTCATGCAGGTCAAGCTAATGCCTCAGGTGCAGAAGAACTTGAAACACCCACAAAAAAGATTATGGAGGTTACAGCAAAAATAATGACCTCTTCTAGTGCATATATATAATTATTTTTTTTAATGGATCAAGCCATTTCTAATAAGCAAGACAACAACATGCGAAAAGTTGCATTAACTGCCTTAGCTGGAACAAGTATAGAGTGGTATGACTTTTTTCTATATGCAGCTGCAGCAGCATTAATTTTCCCAAAGGCTTTCTTTCCAGAAACAGACCCAACAATAGCTTTGTTGCTTTCTTTTAGTTCTTTTGCTGTTGGATTCCTTGCTAGACCACTTGGAGGAATAATATTCGGTCATTTCGGTGACAAGATAGGGAGGAAAAAAACCTTAATAATAGCTTTAATGCTTATGGGCATTTCCTCAACTCTAATAGGACTATTGCCCACTTATGGGATTATAGGAATAACTGCTCCAATATTACTAACATTACTAAGATTTGCTCAAGGTTTAGCAATTGGTGGTCAATGGGGAGGAGCCATGCTTTTAGTTACTGAAAGTGCCCCTTCCAATCAGAGAGGATATTATGGAGCCTTTGCACAAGCCGGTGCTTTTATTGGAGTAATTCTTGCTAATCTTGCTTTAATAATTACAAGTGCTTCAGTTTCTGAAGAATTTTTTTATACGTGGGGTTGGAGGATTCCATTTCTTGCAAGCGTGGTTCTAATTTTAATTAGTATGTATATACAATTAAATCTTGAAGATACAAATGCTTTTAAAGAATTAGTTAGTAAAAAAGATCTTCTAGAAGAAAAGGTTATTCAAAGATCTCCGGTTATTGAAGCAGTAAGCAAGTACCCTAAGCGAATTGCCCTTGCTGCAGGAGCATTTTTATCAGTTCAAGTTACTTTTTATATTTTAATAGCTTTTATGCTTAATTACGGTGTGGAAAGTACAAATATGAGCAGAGACGATATGCTTTCAGCTGTTTTGATAGGTTCAGCAATAGCAGTTCTATTACAATTTGTATTCTCATCCTACTCTGATAAGCATGGAAGAAAAGGGATATTTATGCTGGGTGCGATTCTCACAGGCATATGGGCTTTTGCTATTTTCCCTTTGGTAGACACAGGTATCTATTGGTTAATTGTTCTATCTATAACAATGGGATTAACATTTCTTGCAATGATGTATGGGCCTCAAGCAGCTTTTTTTACTGAATTATTTAGCACAGAAGTAAGGTATTCTGGAGCAACTTTAGGCTATCAATTTGGAGCAATTCTTGGGGGCGCCTTTGCCCCAATTATTGCAGTTATGCTATGGAAAAATTTTGGAATTTTCTGGGTATCTGTTTACATAGCATGTGCAGCATTGCTTACTCTTTTATCTGTAATGGCACTTACAGAAACATATAAATCTGATCTTAATAAATCGGATTAAACTATTTCCATTTAATATTGCATCCCATAGATGGAAATTGTTTATTAGATATTTCCTTATTTTCTAATATATTATTAATTGCATTTCTAAGGTCTCCTCCAGATGGCTGAATATTAGATCCCGGTGATGATTCGTCCATCCTACCTCTATATACAAGTTTTAAATTTGTGTTAAATAAATAGAATTCTGGGGTGCATTCTGCTTTATATTTTTTTGCAACTTCTTGAGTTTCATCAAATAAATATGGAAATATTAAGTCTAGATCATTCCATAAACTTTTCATCATTTCAGGTCCATCCTGAGGATAATTAACTATATCATTTGAACTAATTGCAACTATATTGATATCGTTTTCAAAATCATTGGCGAATCTTTTTATTTCCTTATGATAATGGATTACGTATGGACAATGATTGCAAATAAACATAATTAATGAGGGTTTTGAAGGATCTAAATGATTATTAGAGAAATAATCTCCGGTTACCACATTGGGTAGATCAAATGAAATTAACTCTGTATTTAGGGGAAGCATTTTTGAATAAGTTAAAGACATTTAAATATTATATGCTCATTTGTTTCCATTTAACTGGAACGCCCTCTAGTTGATACCTATTGGATTCCTCTCTTAATTTTTCATACTCAGTTTTAGATGAATATACAGTTACTATTAGAGCATTCTCCTTATTTGCAGTAATTCTAAGCACCCTTCCCATTCTTTGAATTCTTTGTCTCTTTGAGGATGAAGCACTTAAAATCATTGCACCATCAGCCTCTGGCATATCAAAACCTTCATCTAAAGCAGTACAGCTAACTAGAACATTTAATTTTCCTGATTTAAAAGCATCTAAATTTTCTTGTCTTTCGCCGTCATTAAGATCGGTATTGTATATACCAGATTTAAATCCTTTTTTATTTATAACTTTATTAAATTCTTTAGCTTGTTTTTTATTCTCTGTGAAAACAATCCAACTATCTCTCTTATATTTTTGTATTAGCTCTAAGCCGTATGGAATCCTATTTTTTGAATTTTTAACTAATCTTGCTCTATTAAAAATAAGCATCTTTAAGGGATAGTCATTCATATTGTTACCGCCAATAGTTGCTGCTCTTCTTTGAATACTTTTTGTAAATTTCTTATATTTATCTTCTTCTTCTGGAAGCAAAGCAGCATAACCATACAAAAGTTTAAAATTAACTATTACCTCGTCTTCCCTGGCATCAATGTAATCATAATCAAAAATAATATCCCCAAGTATCTTTTTTATGATGACATAAAAATTATCATCATAATCTCTTTCAGGTGTTGCAGATAAACCAAGAGTTGCATGCCATTTATTTGTTAACATCTCTCCTCTCTTTTCTGTACCAATTTTATGACACTCATCAACAATGAGTAGAGTTTCTTCTGCCTGAAGATTATCAAAAATATTTTTTAATGAATCAATA